>Ga0268261_10002207_pt1 | contig 13882 bp, 5 predicted proteins | sample TergutNc150P1_FD_190353 | JGI IMG/M metagenome (GOLD analysis project Ga0268261, IMG submission 190353) | Nasutitermes corniger P1 segment gut microbial community from laboratory colony in Florida, USA - Nc150 P1 (SPAdes) (version 2) | ecosystem: Host-associated > Arthropoda: Insects > Digestive... | reverse complement strand
GGTTCGAATCCCACCGTGGGCATGGATATTTGTCTGTTGTGAGTGTCGTGTGTTGTCAGGTAGAGGTCTCTGCGACGAGCTGATCACTCATCCAGAGGAGTCCTACCGACTCTGCTGCGTCGTTGTGTGTGATCTAGTAATATCAAAAATAGGTGCTCCACATATATATGACATTAGTCGCCTAAGGGTTAATCAACCGAACAATATTTGGTGATGAATACGTATCACAAGTTTTCTCTATATGTAGTTTCTCCACTCCTCTGTTACCTCGTCCTTCTTATAACAAAAGACTCCCCTCAGCCCTCTATTTTCAAATACCCTCATCCTACGTTCCTCCCTCAATGTGAACGACTAAATTTCACACCCAAACAAAACAACAAACAAGTTTATAGTTCTGTAGGTCTTGATTTTATATTTTGGAAAAAAATGATGGGAAATAAAATATCTTGCTCGGAATGATATCAAGCTTTCCCTGTATACACTATGCACTTATTATGTCCTTGAATATAATTTTGATATTTTAGACAGTTTAAAACACTTTGATCCTTTCCACCCTGTAAAAAGAAATATTTTCTATTTATATATTGTGAATTTCTCTTGCATTCTGAACCCTACTCATGATCACATACATTGTTTTATCGATATTCACATCTAGTCCAATCTACTTACTAGCACATACTAGAGCTTCAGTGTTTTTATAGCTTGTAATCTTCCGTCCAACATATTATCATTATCAACAAACAACAAAAATGATGTGGACATTTTAATTTCAATCATTCTCGTTAACCTGGACGCAACTAATAATTTATTTTAAAAAAATTTAAAAGCAGTATTGATAAAGCATCTCCTTTTCACAAACCATTCCTAATACGAAACACGACAAACAAATGCTAGCTTACACAGACCCATCTATAGGTTTTTTTCCGACACTTTTTTGCTAGATTTTTTCCATTTTATTCTTAAGTACTTCACCGATGAAGAGCGCATTGTCAATGGATAACTTCGACATTTTTCTGATGATCCCCAATTATTTCCTCTACATATGGAGTTAACCTCGCCAGAAATAATTTAATAAAATTTGTACTTTGAAAAAATTATATGCCTGTTATTTTTCGTGCATATTTTCTTACTCGTTTAATCGACGGAACAATATTTTTCTTGAGAATCTGATAGTTTTAAAAACAGTCAATAAATTCCCTTCATTTCTTGATACCGGTATGTTAATTGCCACATTCACTAGTGCTTGCCACCTGTCCCTATCATATGACAGTTTGATCCATTCCATACTCCACATCATATTTTCTGAAAATCCATCTTAATATTATTCTCCCATTTTATCATGGTTCTCCCAATTGTTTTCTTTCAATCAGGATTCTCCACCAAATCCATCTATACGCGTCTCATCTCCTCCATAGAATTTTATGTCACGCCCATCTCATTCTTCTCGATTTAATCACCCGAAATGTACTGGGTGAGGAACACAGTTCACTAGGCATATAATTATGTAGTTTTCTCCGCTACCACTAACGTATTTTCTCCTCGACCCAAATATTCTCCTGAGCATCTATAATTTTTTTTGTTTCCTCCATGCTTTAATCACTTCTGCTGGGATTTTAGAAATACCTGGTGATTTATGCCTTTATAGTTTTCCGTTAGCAATCTCATCGTCAAAGTCTCTCAGTTCAGGCATTAGTGGTTATGCTGAAGACTTGAGTTATGAAGTCATAATTCTCCCTACGCTTTCTTTCTAAAAACACATAGCCTCAATTTTGATATATCACAAGTAATTACACACGCCACAAAGTTAAACCGCAGGTAAAACTCTCCAGTCTAAGCCGATTCTACAATTCAGGGCAGTCTGCGAATTTATGTGCGCTTAAATCAGTGTGTTTCAGCAGATAAGTGGAGACGGCAGTACACGTCTGCTTACGTAGTAACTGGTAATCACGTGATTGTTGTACGAATGTCATAAGATTTATGATATTCGCTCTGAAGGTTGTTGTTTAAAATGACTGGTACATTGTGAATGTAATACCTCTATACAAAAGTCTTTATACTTACTAATCCTCGCGTTTTCAACGTCGGTGTGTGAGAAGCCTGCGGCCTCCTGCGATGGGACACCGAGTTATTTAGTAGATGTTGATCAGTATACGTCATACTGGAGGCAGCAAAAATTTTCCGAAAATTAGGAGACCTTTAACAAAATATACATCGAAACTCCCGAGATAATATTCTCCAAATATATTTTTACTTACGAGGTCGAATCCTTTTACTTTCCTGGTTGCGTGTGTGGAAAAATATATGCTAAAATTATAATAATATAACATTAAACTTTCTTCTTAACTGTCAATATCACAGTGCACAACAGCGTACCGCTGAACAGCAACACCACCAATTGTGCATTTATATTGCATGGTGTTGTGTATTATGTGAAGAACACTAAACTGTCACGTAAATCTTATTAAGTAGGCTTACTATGACAGAGCTCCCTCTTACAAACAATCAATTTTCACCTCAAAATATGACATACATAAAATTATTTGAAACCAACAAGTATTTAAACTTAAAATTTAAGAGTCCTAATAAGTGAAAGAATTTTAAATATATCATTAGCTGTCTGCCTCTGTAAATGTATTTGAAAAGTTTATGTCGAGACTGTAAATTTTAATTGTTCACATGCTGCTTTTTTTGCCTTTAGAAATAATTAGTTGTATCATACAAGCTTTATTTCTGAAAGAAATCAAAATTTTTTTTCCATCATGGCAAGAATAAAGAAGAAGAGGCAGAACTTGGACGGAATAAAAGACTTATTTAAAAAATGACAAATTTACCTTCTACAAATAATCGATTCATTTGTTATATTGTGTAATTTTATTTGTGTCTGCAATATTTCAGAACAGGTCTGTCCTGTGGGTATTTGTACCTATCTTACAAACTAAACTATACCTGCAATATAGATACGTATTTGTTAAGTTTAATCACTGGAAGAGTGGTGGAAAAGAATTGAATGTAATAGGAAATTCGATGTCATTAAAGGATGAAATTGGAATAGAATACTCTTAGCGCCTTGGATTGATAAGTCAGAATTGTAGTTAGCATGGGGGGGGGGAGGGAAGTCAATCAGTCAATATGCAGTTCAATATCAACCTTGCCACCTCTGTTACTGCAGTAAGAGAGTAAACACATGTCTTACACAGTGTCACTGCTTCGTATAATTAGGTCTTTTAAAATTTAATTCCGATATATTAATGTGGCGAGCAGATAGAAAAAAATAACAAATCTCATTTGCCGGTTTTTGCTTTTACAACAGATAAGTGTGTTTTGCTGCTTTGACAATTTCTAAAATTATTTTCCTCTTTCGTGTTTCTGGCTGTACAATGAAAGGTTTCTATCATTTCTGTAGCTTACACAGCGTTCTGTGATGGAAGTGTGTTTGTTTAAACGACTCTGAAGGAAGAAATCAGACCATAATCAAACTTTAAGAACCGTGCGTCCTATATATAGGACGGGCGTACCGCTGTACTTCAGATGTTGCATTTATATAATTTTTTCAACAAATATAAATACTGAGTATTTTAAACATGCTACACACTCTCTGTTTTTAGATTCAAAATGCCCTTTATTTCATAATGCTACCTTTTTTGGTTCATGTATTATTCACATTTCACATACAGGCTGTGCTAAAATTTAAAAGTAAAACTCCGGTGCCAAAAGGTGAAGTAAGTTACGTTTTATGAAAAGAGGCAACAAATTTAAATTCCCACGTACAAATAAATGAATGAGCTGAATTAGTCTTTTTGCCCCATAGCACAGAATTTGTTTTAATCTTTTAAACACCGAGTTAAATCCCATCTGCCCTTTGCTGGCATTATTAGGAGCTCACCCTATTTCCCACATTAGCAGGATAAGGGTTCAATTCTTAATTTCCCACCTGCCCAATATAATTCCCACAAATAAGGAGTTCTAATGTTCTTTGTCGCTTTTACATGACCCAAGTCATATACTGGAGATCTGAGCCAATATGTAGAATTTATGAAAGTTTACATTTTATATTATCCTATTAAAATTGCAGGCTTAGCTGTTAAATTAATCAATTTTACTAATGCTGTTTCAAAAAAAAAAAGACTCTGACCTGGTTCATATCATTTATTGTGCCTTTCGTAAAAAATTTCTTCCTTATTTTATTTTCACAAGTATGTTAGATTGAAAAATTTTGTGACGAGTTTCAAATTAACTATCTTCATTTCCCTTACTTTTATTCGCATAAAGTTATAAATTAAAAGTATAACTTAAATAATATTTGTTTAGAGACTGTCAATATTATTATATCCCACTATGAAAACAGTCTAGCAGAATATCGTATCACGTAGGAATGAGCACAATTCTTCGGAATTTATTTTTAATGAAATGAGCTATTTAGCGTCGGATCCTAACAGGAAAAACACACAAAAGTTTCCTTAATCCGTTGGTATAGGGTTCCTAAAAATTCAGATTTAGATGCCCAATTTTCTCAATCAGATAATCCTTGCACACTAGTAACACAAAAGAGCAGGATCGGACCTTACTATCTAATGTTTCCATCTGTTAATCATGTAAAGATTTCCCGAAGCAGCTTTTTAAATGCTCAACATACGTAATAAGTTCTAAGATCTACACAGGGAAATGCAGAAGTGAATATTATAAGGAATGACAATTATATGCAAGAAACATATAAAATAAGTTAGTTAATAAATTTATGTGACAAGCGACTACAACTCTATTGCGAAGTGTAAATTAGAAATACGGAGATTCACAATGGTCTAACCACTAAAGACACAGACCCAGAGAACGACCAAGAACAAGATGGTTTTTCTAACACAAAGTAGGAAGAAACACTTCGCACGAAATAGAAAATGGAAATCGATATCAATAAAAGTGAAAGAAACAGTAGTTCCAGAAAATCAGAAAAATAAGACGTGTTTCAGCATTTGAAAGGACTCGTTCTTTTATTAAAAAGAGGTACTCGAAAAATTATTAGGTTATCTGGAAATAAGTAATTATGATATGATAAATCAAACAAAGGTTCTTAAATGTACAATACTAAAAGAGTGGAAAGTCGCCTTTTGTCAGTAGAAACAATGCCACATACTGCAAGGATTGAATCAGGAACTACAAAACTTTCCTTTCTCTTCTTTCTCACTGCTTACAACTAAACACTTCGACCGATACATGCTTACAGTTACACCAATTATTGATTAATTTATATGTTTGGAAGCCTGTTGACACGTAACTACGACGAATGAAAACTCAATTTCACTGTTCCCATTAGTAATCTCAAAATTAACAATCTATAGAAAGACTTAATTCAGGCATATTTTTGGTACCCACTGTGTGCAAATTTCATAGTTCTACTAAAGGCTGCAATAGTTGGTTAAAATGTTCCCAAGGAATATCGAATGATCTTAATTTATGGAGGTTTGAATGCATAATAAATGGCAGATAAATTGTTAGATATTCATAAAGGATTTAGAGAGAAAACGACGTTCCAGTCTTTTGCTGCCACCATTTTCACGGATGAAATACATCAAAGAAATGTCTGGTTAATGGCTGAATTGTGTAGTACAGCCACGTTCAAAAAAAAACCCTCTGAATCTCTATGTCAGAAATGAAGTAAGCTCCCGGGTCACAAATAGAGCATTATGAGTGTCATTTCACAAGCAGGTCTTCTGATCTGAACAGCCTACATCCACAAAAACTGTGTTTAAATGAATTTCTTGGGAAAGGGGAAGTTTTGATTCACCGCACATTGTTGACTTCTGTGTTAGGTTGAAGGTTTTGCTGACGAAATATAGAGGTAGCATTTCGTTGTGCTTTTTTGGAAACAATAATATTTTAAAATTTGATAATAAAAGTACAATAAATATTTTTGTAAATCTATGCACTTATACTTAAATATGAAACTTCAACATATCTCAAATTAAGCCTCCATTGATTCTGCAGATATATTTTAATAATTTGCAGAATTTGGATAATAATAATCATTATAAGTTTACCTGCGATTTAGACCTAATTATTTGATATATTTTCTAACTGCAATTGGATTGGCAACCGGTGACATTATTACAGTACACATTTACACGCAAACAATACATAGAACAACACAACTGATTTGGGAAGAGTGTGGGCCGTGCCCCATTTTTGCGAGTTACCTACTGACAAATGCCAGTGTGTAACTCGCAAAGACAAAAATCTTTATCTGTTTACTTCAGATTTAGATTTTATAGCTTTTCGTAATATGAAAATGCACTATCTTACAGAGAAGTAACGAAAATTTCTACTGACATTATCGTTAACTACATATTTACGTATAAATTGTCGCATAGAATAAACTTTGAAAAATAACTCCAAACCAGTCAAGTATTGCAATTGGTAATAATTGTGAACGAAACTGCTTCATATATTTAGTTACGTCCAAAATAAAAAAGAGCTTTCGGGAAAAAAACAGAACATTTTAATTTAATATTATGTATGCTTAAATCTCAAAAAGTATGACTTATTATTGATAATTAAACATTACATTAAAAACATTAAATAAATTTTCTTCATTTGCAGATTGATAGCTTCATTGTATTCAGGAATAAATTTTTCAAAATTTGGTAATTTATTTGTTTCATTTTGTGTAATTATCTTAAATCACACATCCCAAAATGTGATGGCTCATTCGATAACAAACCGTCAGTCAAAAATATCTTACATTTTCAATTAGATATCTCTTCTCGAGAACATAATTTGTTTTCGACTGAAAGTATATTCTTTCTATGGTATTATACGGGTATATTTGTAATTACATAAAAACAAGAAAGACACAAATTACGCATCGATATTTGACGGTTTCTCTCCATGATGATAAACAAGATTTTCGAAGGGTTTTTATACTTACAATAAGATGTATTTTATTCTACAAAAGAATGTTTCAGTATTGTAATTTGTGCAAAAATAGTAATTCATTTGATGCTGTTATAAGAGATAATAGACTTTACCACTCCGATGAGAATTAATATTTTCAAAAATAATCTGCACACGAAATAATAGGACATGTGTCAAACAATATTATCCTTAGGCTGTATGAATACAATGAAGAAGTACATTTTACATAGAGAAACTTCTAATATTCTATGTTTTCAAAAAATTTTCTATCATGCTATTTTGGCAGTTTTCTATTTGCACATATATCGTATGAATTAAAAAATGTAATTTGAAACCACAGTGGAGAGGAACATAAATAAAAAAAATTCTGAATTACTTTCAGTTGAAGTAACATATTACCTGGCAACGTTCTTTTAATCAACCAAATTATACAGTGCCATGCCCCAGGATGCTATAAGGCGAAACCTGCTCTGTCGGGTACCAAAATTACTTGTAAAATTTGTTTTCGGTAATACTTGATAACAGGCGTCCTTCTTTTTCCAGTAAATCCCAGACGCCTTTATGTCGTATCGAATGATGCACGTATTTGTTAGTGCTTTAGGTTTAGATTTGTGTGTTGTTTTAAGAAAGCAAAAATTCCTAATAACTTTTTTCTGAGACAGCAGCTTAACTTTGTTATTGCGAATGTCGTTGTTATACATAAAGGACAAATAAGTTACAAATTTAATTCTATAATAAAAGAAGATTTTTTTACCATAAAATTTGCAGAAAATATGAAAGACTTTTATTTTCTTCTGTTACCGTTTATATGCCGCAATTATGTAATATTACACAGTAAATAAAATAATACATATGACATTTGTGTAGGCTGCAGAAATGTTGACGTACTATTCATTTAACAACCATAAACATAACTTATAAAAATAATTTTATGATATGATACTTTTAATTAACAATAATTAGGTTGACACCCGGGGGCTTTGTAAGGTAGGTTTTTACACTCTAACAAGGCAATGAAAGGGATTATACAGAAAAATACATACATAAAAAAGAACACATAAGCAATAATAATAGTACACATTTTACAAAAATTAAACAGAAGCATTTTGTGTATAAATCTGTGTTAGATATTATAAGGAACTAAAATTATTTAGATAATTTCTGAAATGACGAAAGATCTAGAAATGAAATGCCCAGATTTCCATTCCTACACCGCATAAGCATGGCTTGTTCAGTGGCTGGTAGCTGGCAAGTAAATTCGTTGGGGAGTTGTGGGTGAAGTAGTGTTGTGTAACTCCCGCCATATGTAAAATTTAAATAGCGACCCACACAAAATTTTCACGTACTCGTACTTTTGTTTAATACGCGATTGTACAGTACCTCGAACATGAAGCAGAGGACATTTATACACCAGCATATTGAAAGGAGGTAGAATACAGGTTGCATGTGATACAGGTTGAACCTGTAATATCAGTCTAGCAGGTGAAAGGTAGTTATCTTCAGAGAAAATAATTTACGCAAGTGCATTCATAGGGGAATCCAGTAGTTGTATATACCTGCTTCAACCACACGATCAATAATTTCAGTAACACGCCACATAATTTGTAGTCCATGAAACGTCACCATTGTTAGGTCTGTTTTAAAAATTACCACAAGAATATTTCATGTTTCTCTAAAAAATAATCACCAAAGCTTTATTTTTTTAACAATTATATCAGCAACAAAACTGAGGCATTCTTCTAATAATTCTCCCAGTTCGCACAAATATTATACAATGGACGATTTACAGGATTTCTTTATATTTTTATGCAACCGTCTCTTCTCCATTCTCGAAAATGGAAATATATCTTGGTAGGTAGGCATGATTAATACATGAGGCGAACAGTTCTCCCATGTTTTGAATTGGTAGTTGTGGCTGGAGTCAATAAGAAACTTTGAGAGTAATACAGGGAAAGCTGAGCTGAAGGACAGAGATAAACACGCCCAGGCGCGGAACAGCGAACGTAATGACGGTACGCGTGACATCGTACACATTGACACCCCTAAAATGACAGAGCAGATGTTGGTCAACGAACTTTTCAGTGTCTTGTACCCTTGCCACTCAGACGTGCAGCTGTATCGCCCAACAAGTGTAGTCGAAATGGCCCCAAACCCAGTCGAACTTATCAGAAATTATCCGCCTTTCTAAAGAGAGTATTCTAAAAGGGTTTCTGTATCTTTGATATTTGACAGAACACGGTACATACCAGCGGTTTATCATAATGTGGTGGGTATTAATGGAGTCGAAAATAAGTCTGTCAAATAATTTTTCTACAGGATTTATGGCTATACAAATATTCTTTCAAGCATAAAATTAAATAATTAAATTATCAGATATCCGTCTTCCATTTCAAAATCTTTTATTTTAGGGACATAATCAAACGTCATGTTTATCTGTTCTTAAACGACCTTTAGTAAATAATAATCCAAGCCATCTATATGCAAACAGCATTACCACTGGAAATATTGTAATGAACGAAATTCTTAGTAAAAACACCATGAAAGTCTCTTACAATTACTTTCATAAGACATCACTTAAAACTCTTACTGATCTTTCCTGGAAACAAGTTAGTGTTCTTGGTGAAGTGTCCTTGGCCAGAAATAACCCAGCCGTCCATTAGGGTGACTTCGGTACAGCTCTCTGAACTCTAATAAGGAAAACAAGTGCACACCCTCAATTTCGTATCTGAGTGTCCATTAAGCTTTTATCGGCCTGCTATAATCTTTGTCTATTACATAATATTCTTGGTTTACGATAGTGCATTTATATATATACTACGTTTCGAGAAATAATTAAATATGTCCGTTTGTTGCGAAATTGGAAGTATATTTGTTCCAGGCACAAGAACCGAGCTTCAGAATTCCAAAGTCTTGTGAATTGAGTTCGGTCTACGGCTAGACTTAAAATTTATTTGTTCCAGCCACTACTAGCCCTATGCATTAAATCAATGCAGAAGAGATGCATAGATTTTGGCATGGAAGTGGATGTAAAATTAAGTATGTCTGTTTGATTATTTCTCCTAAAATAAAAGAATTAGCTTCAGTCACCATTTTGGATCAAATTGATGCTGATTTCCTTATGTGTTAACGATCCAGTAATAAAGCTACTTTGCAAAAGTACTAAGTGTATTGCGATAAATTCATAATCACTTTAGACCAAAGAGCAGAGGTAACTGTATGTTAATAAAGTAAGTTAATTTGCAAGATGGACAGTGAATTTTAATTTTGCAGGAATGTAAATATTTATAAACAATTACAGAATATATAATAAATTAAGCTTCCTAATTATTCAAATAATTTCTTTGATACTTTTCTGTTTAAATATGCCTAAGGGTAAAAAAAAGCAATTGGGTCGCTCTATTTTTAACATTGTAAATTTATCTTAAAATATTTCAATAATTGTGTAATTATTCTAAAATGAATAAAAATTTCCACCATACAGAATTTGTTGAATGTTATCTCTTACAATTTGTCCATCAAGTTGGATTAATAGACCTAATTTCTTCACCGATTAAATTTTGTTTATTTTCATGTCGAATGTCTGAGAAGACCAAATTTATACCTTGGGTTCAGAAGGAAATATCTTGTAATTTTCCTGGACAAGATAAGACGGCGTTTCCTGATGATCAAAAACTCTTTCTGCTCCCAAGACATAAATTTGGACCAAGTTTAGTGGAAATGTACAACAGAAGAGAAAGCATTTCTTGCAGAATTAATAACAAAGCTAATCATTTTTCTCCAGAGAATTTAAAGGAATTTTAAAATTATTCTTGATAAAGAGGCAAGAAATATAGTGTGACTCACAAGGCAAGTCTACAGATTTATGGATTTCCAACCAGTTAATGAGACAAACATTTATATATATATTTTTTTTTAATTATAAGATATCAAAATAGAGAATTGTAGTAATTTGGGTACTAGATATAAGCCAAAAATTTTAATATTTGTGTAGCCGAGAAAATTAGATAATTGGTTTCCTTTAACAAATAAGTGCAGACAAATTTAATTTCTCAGTAGTTAAACAAAAATCTGGTCAGCTTCCAAAGAATTTAATTTTATACTAATTAACTGCAGCCGCATATTTACAGACATATCATAGGTTATAAGTAATATAATTAACTGTTCAAAAGTTTTAATTAGCAAAATTTACGTAAATTTTACAATAGAAGTACCCACAATCGTCAAACGTATTTTTTTAAAGTTATGTTTATGTAATACGGAAGTGTAGCTGACCCAATTAAGATAAGCTGTCAGCTGCATACTTACTATTCTGTTAGAGTTTATTTTTTAAGTAGAAACAATATCGAAGCCTTTCCTCTTGCACAACATCTAAAGTTCTGTTACCGTTTAGAAAATATTCAGAATGAAACCGTTCCGTTGTGTATCTAACTTATTAATAATTCCGGTGTGGTTGCATGACAAGCTGACATAATAAGTCATAATGTGGGAAAAAACATTCGTTTTAAGAAATGACGTGCTAAGGGACAGGACATCCTTATATAAACACAAATTCTGACATTTCAATTTCACTCCTGCTTTACAATTATGGACAAAATCAATAAAAAATTGTGGATAATAGAGCTAAACTCTTCTAATTACCCCAAATTAATACCACTTAAGCATGTAGACGTCAGAGTAATAGGTTTAAACTCTTTATGAATTTTGTATGTCTGCCTATACATTACAGTCTAACAGTGTTAATTACGAAATAACGAAAGGAACGCCCTTCGTGCAGACCCCTTACTTCCTTCCGTACCTCGGTTAGGTACCTTATATCAGCAACTAAATTTTTGTTGGTTATTCATTAAATATGGTGTAGGTATTCTTTAGAGTGTGCTTTCGAGCGAACGTGAGTTTGGCGACTATAAATGCTGGAGAGGGCATTCTTTTGTAATGACATGCACAGTGTATCCCCGTCATATTTTGAAAGTAAAGAAAGCCTTCACAAAATGAAGAAGTGGTGAAGGTGAAGAAATTTGAAAGAAATTCGTAGAGTAACATAATCAACGAACTCGTTGAAATTCTGTCATGTATAATTATTACAACGTACAGGTTTGTAGCTTTATTTGTACAGAAAATATTAGAAAACTACTTCAGAGGAAGATTTGTCAAGTAGAGTTTGAAAAAGGAAGTATTAGGCAACGAATATATTTCCCAGTTTTCACTTTGGACATTCCAGTTCCTTTGTATATATTACAAGGTATCATTTATCATCAAAACAATTATTTATTACGTCCGACATGAGTTATTGTGTTGCATGTTTAAACAACTGGGTGGTTCTCTTCAGGCCACTAAATTTCATAAAATTAAAAATTAATGGCCTGAAATTGACCAAATATTAGTCAAAACACATAACAGTATAAGTCATAACAAACATTATAATTTGTCGGGCTAATGAGAAATTTCTACTTTGCCAAACCTCATTCCCAAATCAAATATTTCTTTAACCATTAATCATATCACGTGAACTGGCACCCTGAAACTGTCAGATCTGATGCGATTCTGACGTCATCATAGGCAGAGTAAAGAATACATTCAAGGATTCATTGAAACAAAAGGTTCCAAACGTAATTTTATTTGGAATATTACAATAATATATTGCGAGATGTCATATAAAAACACTGCGCATATATTGGTCGTATACAGTAATACTACTTGAAGCCAGGCTTCCTTTATTTTCGTTTAATTCCCAGACGACTTCATGTAATAAAATCTTATACACGTATTTGTTAGTGTGTTAGGTTCAGTTTGTCTGTTGTTTAGGAATGAAACAAATATTAATTTTATTTCTGGCAGAGCAGTTTATTTATGTATTAGGAATATCTCTGTTATGTATAATGGACAAATAAAATAAGCATGTAATCATACAATAAAAGCCAAAGAATATTTTACCATATATTTTGTAGAAGAATTATAAGCTCTATATTTTTTCCGTTGCCGCTTTTATGTTACAAATTACATAAAATTACGCAGTAAATAGAAATATTCTAGGCCATGTGGCATTTCCTTTTAGTATTCTCTTAGAATTTAAGGTTTACTCATGTTTTGTGCCGACATCTCAGTATAAACTGAAAGATGTGAACAGTCGAAGTGCTAACAGAGCACTTGATCACTGTCACACCTGAAACGTAGTAATAAAATGTAATAGTTTATAGAAATTCGTGTTTAACAGATGATATATTTTTTTGCAGTCTGTACAAAATTTGCAATAATATTTTAATCGTGACTTTTTCTCTTCCTTTAGAATGTTCTAAAAAAACGCTCCCATCCCAGAACGTTGTGTAAAATACAGAAATGTTGAAATGTTATACATTGTGCAACCAGAAACACGAAACAGAAAAGATTTATATATAACCATCAAAACAAAACATAAAGACTCTGCTCTGAATATCTAAGACCAGTACATGAGATTTTAGGATATTTTTCCATAGACCAGCAAGATTTTTTTTTATTCTCAGCATGTTACATTACAATAAGTAATACTACATGCCAATGTAACTATAGATGTCTATTATGATTATTTATTTACTATTCTTTGAGTGATTTAAATTTTCCAAGTCCATTGAATTTATATAGGGAATGAGTTGTTTCAGGTTCTTATTGACTAGTTCGCTTTTACTGATTGGCCAGTTGCCTGCCTTAAGTACACTATTCTTCAGTATTCCTCTTTCGTACTTTAACATTTCACACTGAAATATCAGCAAGATTAACCCTTTAAGCCCCGAATTCAATCCCATCTGCTATTTGCTGGCATTATTAGGAGCTCACCATTTTCTCCACGTTAGCAGGATAAGGGTTAAGTTATTAACTTTTAGGCGACTAATGTCATACATATATGGAGCACCCATTCTTGATGTTTCTAGATCACACACAACGACGCAGCACAGTCGGTAGGACTCCTCTGGACGAGTGATCAGCTCGTCGCAGAGACCTCTAC
>Ga0268261_10002206_pt1 | contig 13884 bp, 11 predicted proteins | sample TergutNc150P1_FD_190353 | JGI IMG/M metagenome (GOLD analysis project Ga0268261, IMG submission 190353) | Nasutitermes corniger P1 segment gut microbial community from laboratory colony in Florida, USA - Nc150 P1 (SPAdes) (version 2) | ecosystem: Host-associated > Arthropoda: Insects >... | reverse complement strand
TGGACGAGTGATCAGCTCGTCGCAGAGACCTCTACCTGACAACACACGACACCCACAACAGACAAATATCCATGCCCCCGGTGGGATTCGAACCCAAGATCTCAGCAGGCGAGCGGCCGCAGGCTCCATATATATATGACATTAGTCACCTAAGGGTTAAATAAAACATGCCATAAAAGAATTTCAGCCTCAAGTACTTATATACTTCCTTGCCAGTTTGGTGCAAATTTAATGGAACAATGTCTTTTTTTGTCAGCAAGATGGTAAAGTTCCTGTACGATAGGGTTTAATTTTACCGGCATGTGACACATGGTGTATATGTGTGACTGGGCCACCAGCCCTGTAGAACCAAAGACATAAGACCTTATTCTTGGATGATAAAGGTAAGGTACAATAGACATGTTATCCCCCTCCCCCCCAACTCACTCATATACTAATATGAACAAGGAAGGCAATATATGTATAAGTTAACACACTGATGATTTCACATAACCAAAGCTGCCATGGAAACACAACAGTTCCTTTTGTGTCGATGATGTACATGTCTCCGTCAACAATGCAATAATACCAGAAGTGTTGCCATGGAAGTACAGCAATACATTATCTGTACTGTTGCGCTACATATGTCACTGCCAACAATATGAAACACACACAAGTCTTCATGTGAAGTGCCTGATATTTATGTCTAATTTTTAAGAAATTTGGAGTTTATGACAGATTTTTGTTATTAAAGTACCCCATATCAAATTTCACAAAAATACATCCCGTGAGGGACGCTTTGATACATGCAGGAGGACAGACAAGGCAGATGTTACTGGTGCTTTTCGCAATTACATAAACATGGCTAAAACAATTTCTCCTATAAGCAGAAATGCTCTTTTCTAATGTACTCAGCATCCTATTTCTGCAGGATAAGTAAAATGTATTACTTGTGTTGTGGCATCAGGCTCTAATACAGACTCTGCAGGAGAATCAAGGGTTGGCTCATTAGTCGGAGGTTTGAAGAGCCCCTTATCCAACATAAGAAATGGCTTCATTCGTGGCCACCCAGACGCCAAGAAATCTTCCCAGTTCATTTCATCATGTGAATCAAAGAAGAACTTTGTCTCATCCTCAGATACTGCTCCATCCTTATTCTGGTCAAACGTCTGTTGAGTCTGAATCTCAGACATCTGAATTCTGCAACACATCAAACATTCATGTACTGAAAATGATAGGGGAAGGTGCTTCACCTTGGGTAAATTTTTGGTTTTCATTTTTTTGTGTGAACATAATCATGTGTAGGAAAGTTTCAAATGCTGCATACTGATGCATACTTATCTAGCAACTTAAATATTTTTAACATTATTTTATGCATTTGGTTACTGAAGACACTTAAAAGGTGAGAAGGTAAAGTTGTACACTGGGGCAGAAGTCAAGAGAAGAGTAAAGAGTAAATTTATTATACACATTTTAATGTTTGTATAGCCAACTCCACTAGTAATACACAGCAACATACATCACGAACGGTAAGATTAATAACCTAAGTTAAGGTATCCACTTACTCATAACACTCATCTCATATTTAATACATCTAGAACTGAAATAGAAATGTAGAAGAGAAGCTATATCAGCTAAACCTAAGTTAAGGTACATGTAATCACATATCTTTTATATAGCAAAATGGGAAGACAGAGAAACACAGCCAATTCCATCCCAAACCTCTCACAAATATACTCTAATGGAAATGTTAGTGCTGGTTTCTGTAATAAGTTCAGGTGAGGCAAACAACAGGAAAGTAAAAGTTGTGTAGATGAACCGTAAAATTTGTGACTAAATATATAAAAATACTTCAAAATGAAGGTCAGCTCCTACTTTAAGAAACAATGTACACAAAGCTGAGTTTGAAATTGCAGTACATTACATTAAGGGCATGTAAAAAGCAAATAAAACAAGTTCATAATTATGTGACTACATAAAAGAACTGCAGATTACATTACTACTTCATAATTTCAACTAAGTGTGTCCTGAAAAAAATCTGATAATTTGAAACCTTAAAAATTCATAGCATTATAATTCCATCCCAGGCAATTTGAACTAACAAGGTTTTACTGTAGAGTTTATTACAATTTCTGATCAGTGTTTTAACCTTGAACTGGTGAACTTTAAATTTAAGTAACTGGGTCACTGATTCAGTTTTCTTGGGTTGCAGGAGGGGGGGAGGGAATTTTTGCACTTGCCTAATGAAACTTTGAATATTATTTGAACAAAACAAAACACAAAATTATGAAGCAAATAATATTTTGTGGGAAATCAAACAGAGATATTCAGCATGTTTTAAAAAATGCAGTAAGTACCACTGCCTAAACACGAGAAGCCAATATCTCAAAGTTTCTAAATTTCCAGTTTCCTTTACTTATATTTTGGTTTGAGCCTTTAATTTGCACCTTCCTGCAATACACCTTGAAGCAACATCTGTTCACACATAATCCCACACATCACATCCCATTACTTCATGTTACTCTCCACATTACACCCCTACCTGAACACATGCAACATGGCAGTTATTTCGGTCGAGCAGGCCAATGCCTACTGCAGCTACAGTCCAATTTAATGATGTTCATGGCATTACCTGATGGAATCCTAAGGGACTCTGTACTCATCATTCTTGTCCAGCATATACCACCATATTCCTAACTGCCAGTATAGTGTTTTTACTTAGACAACAAATGTAACTTAAACTAAATGGGATTGTATTCTCACAATCAGTCTGAAAAAGCTGATGTAAACAACCGAATGCTACAATTGTATACTGCATTGCAATTTTGTGAGTAAATTTTGAAAACACCATTTTAAAATGTAGTTTTTTCAAATTTTTACTAATACAGACAGGCCTTGTCCTATGCTAAGGTTACATTCCTGCAAAACATCATGCAAATCAAAATCGTACAAATCAAACACAAAACTCCCACTTAATATGGCATATTTCTTGGGGGTTGGGGGAATGACGACCTCATCCTATATATTGCATGACTATACCACTATGGGACACACAAACCTGTTAAGTACATGTGTAAAATAAACACATTTATATACAATATATTTATTGACTTCAAATGCAATAAAAATGGACTCACATCCATGGTTTTTGGTATGGTTCATTCCAATAAGACTGTGGTAGTCTTGCTCCACAAACACTTTAGTTCCTAACATAGCACTTTCTGTAATTTTATCAGCCTTACCATTAATTGTATACTCCTACTATAAGCAAATTCAACATAACACCGTAGGTCAACAAATCGTTCACCTTTTTCAAGTTGGCTTATTATGTCTAATTTCTTTTCAATACCAGATGTCTTTTGCCAGTTTTTCAGTTGGACTGCACGAGGTGATACACACTTATATTTCTCACTCCTTTGATACCAAAAGCCAATGCTGGTGAAAGGAAAAGCACACCAGCTGCATGACTATATCACCAATGTAATCAATCCATACACGTGACTGATGGCATGACAGTGGCATCACTTTCTGCTGGATCATGTAAGCCAAATGGCATTACACCAAAAATTATCACATATCATCTATGCCAAACAAACTTAAGCTGATAATTATCGCATAAATGTGAAAAGTGGTATAAATTTTCAAGCTGTATTAAAACAAAATCATGCAAAAAGAAACTGCGTAGAATGACATCATCTGCCTTCACTTAGAGCTTCACATGTTTAGAGCACTACTTTGTTTGGTATATGCACGAGCTGCACATCCTAATGATAATATATACAAATGTTTTATACATCCTTCTATCTGTTATCTCCCTGACAATGGCCCAGAAAGGGCTGAAACATGTAATATATTGCAACAGTATGTAATGGCAATGTAGCAATTCTACCTATAAGTGCAAGTTGTTGGACTCACATGTCTAATTCCTGGAAAGCATGAAAAAATTAAGACTGTGTTTGCTACTGTTTATCATCAGAGTTTTCATTTTCGTAACCCTAGCTGCCAGTGTCAACATGCTCCAGACTATACAATCGATAACTTAGCAGAGCAAATCTTTTTTTTTTTTTTTTGGTTACATACCTCTTTATTGAAATGTTCTGCAATTCTGAAAACCTGCCATCACTAGTTGATACATTATAATCTCAATTTCAATCAAGTTCTGCAAGACGGAATGTCAGAAGTCTGTGTGTCATTTTTTTCCCACATGCAGCCCAGAGGCGGAAGCTGTTCAGAACTGTCATGTCTAAGAAGTCAAGACATTTTGTCTACCACCAGTTTTATCACCAGTGCACTGATAAACCACTGTGTTTGTTGCATTTCCCTGTTTTGTCCAAGCTGCATATGTGTAAAGATACAATGTAGTAAATATTCCAGCATACTGAATTATCACACATGTGTATGCATGTAAACAGATTCATTATTTAAAAAATCACTTTCATTTTGGGCCTTCTAATATTAGAACTCTAATTAATATGACTTATTTCTAAATCACTGCATTTCAGAAATTTAAACATCCACACTAAGTGAGGAAAACTTATGGTCAGCACGAGATATGCTTGGCATTTAAAACCATCTGCTAAAGGCTAAAATTAGTTTTACTATCTCAACACACTCTATGCAATCTTGCTCCCACACACTTCAGCCCATCAGTTTCCTGTTTTATTTCAGCACTCCAATTGCATGGTCTCCATTAGTTGTCTTGCACTGCTATTTAGATACCTATTTGAACATTACATGCTTTTTTGTGATACGGGCTGCTAAATACAATTCCTATAAGAAGTGTTGTAAATTCTGATAAAAATTTCCAGGTGTGCCTCTTCCAAATGGAAAAACAATTTACAAGCACATTAAAAGGTTTTCAACGGTATGTTCCATTTTAGACAGTAAAAGAACGGGCACAAAACACCTGCTAATTTAAGAAAAAATGGACAAAATTTCTGCTAGCTTGGATACATCTTGAAGAAAATCATTGGCTCAACTTGCATGGCTTATGGGCATGTCTGTGTCATCTGGATAAAATGCAACAAAACTGCTGCATATGATACATATAGGATAACTGTGGTTCATATACTCTATGACACAGACTGAGGAACATGACTAAACCCACACTCATTCATTTTAACAAGAATATATAAAGAATCTGTCAAACATAACTAAGGGTCAACAGATTCTTTCTATACCTTTGTTATAATACTCACAATAATGTGAACCAATTTAATATCATTCTGTTTAGTGGCGAAGTTTGGTTTCATCATAGTGGAAATCTCATAACAAGTTTCCTGTGTTAATCCATGAAGTACCATTCCATGATAAGGTTGGTCTGTGGTGTGCTATGAGTGAAACTAGAATTACTGGAACCACATTTTTTATGAGACCATAAAATCACACCAGTGTGTAACACATTCTGATACCAACTTCTGAATACCTGTCAAATTAGAAGAAACAAATATGGCTTTTTCCAGCAAGGACATCAAAGAGCTCATGCCAAAAACTATTCTATACACTGTTTACAGAGCATTTTTGGTGACAGAATATTAACCACAATTGTGGGCTCTTTGTTCATCTGATCAGAATACGTGTGATTTTTACTCGTGGAACATGTTAAAAGATAAGTGTTTTGTAATAATTATAATCCTCACACTACAGAGGATCTGCAGGAAAGCATCCAGAATGCAGTGTTTTCAATTTATACAGCAGAATGTCAGCATGTAGTGAATGTGTTTGTTATATCTGATGTGTGTCTGCACACTGCAGAAAGCAATTCCCTGAGCTTCGTTCAATATGGTGAGTATGTAATACTGAATAAAATGCACTGAAGTAAAACACATGGCCTCTGACTGACAGCAGACTGGCATTGTGCTGTCTACTGTCAAGTGAATGTTCGAGGTGTACAGTAATGTGTGAGGAGTCATTTAAGAAGTCCCTGTATGAAATGCATATTGTACTAAGTGGGTATGTTATCAGTTTTTGGAATTCGTTAGGATATAATGTTCCGCACCCACTCCTCATCTTAATGTTCAACGGATATGAATGGTTGGCTTCAGGTAGAGACTACTTCACCCCCACCCCAATGATGAGTACCTAGTGACTGTAACAGTAAACACACTCACTTGCCATCTTGATTTGCATCCAGCTTGTGGAAGAATTCAAAAGCCTCTTGCTCACTTGCTTTCTTCTCCTCTTCTTGTTCCTTCTGCTTTACTTCTTCCTCAATCTTGCGATATTTCTCCAAAGCTACATTTTCCACTTCTTCTGCTGCTAACTTTAGTGCCTCCTTTTCCTTTCTCACGCTATCAGCTTCATCTTTGTCTTTTTCTAGCTGTTCCAATCTTTCCTGGAAATGCAGAGAATGAAGTGTAATCAAGCAATTCCATGATGATGGAATACAATTTAAAAAATTGGCTGTCTCAGTCAAAACAAAAACAAAACTGACATGTACGTATGTGATTTGTAAGCATGTTATGGTCATACATTTCTTAATCCAAGGCCTTTGTAAACAGCACCTAACTCACAGTACTGGTTCTCACCACATGCTTCATTATATACATTTCAATGAATTGTGAGTGCCACTTTCTTAGTTAATGGACAAACACTGCATATTTTCGATATTAGTATTCGCACCCAAGTGAAAATTTGGCAGCCATCCCTGCAGAAGTGGGAAATTTAAAATACCTTATGCATAAACAAGAAACTATTATCATCAAATTTAAATATTACCAGGAGATTTAGATATCCTCTCTCTAAACCACAAAGGATAACCTCCAATGTTATACAACAGTCACAATGTGTATTACATTGTCACATAATTTAACATTCCATCTGCTACTTACTTTCTTCTCCTGTTTTAACTCCTTTCCTTTCTTACTCAGTTGAACCCTCATTTCATATCCAAGCTTCATGAGTTTGGCAAGCTTCTGGGCCTCCACTCTTGCAACCTTACCCAGTTCATTGCAGTTGTTGACACAAATGGCCTGACTCACATACTCATCAGATGCATCACAACAATCTGAAAATATTCACACAAACACACAGCTTGGTTGTAGTGCAAGGGGCTGACCATGATGCTCTCCACAGCTTTGTCTTATTGCATGTTCCATCCATGACTTTCCTTTCTTAAAAACCTCAAAACACAGATAATCAGGTATGATTCTTAGAATGCTAAATAGTAAGGCTACAATCTTCTGTGATCTGATGCTGTAAAATGTGGCACATAGGTACAAATATTTTGGAAGAATATAAAGTATATCAACAACCAACAAATGTACTTTCATTTTATGACGTATCTTAATTTATAATACCATCACCAACATGTTCCGGCCAATAATCCCATCATCTTCAGGGTGATGTCTTTGAGACAAGAATACAACTGTAGTCACATGTGTCAGAATCACTCCACAGTATTCAAAACTATATAATTTCAGCTAAAATTCTGACTTTTGAATAATAAAGTACAACAGTATACAATAAGAATGCTGCCAGACAATGCAGCATTACATTGCATGCAACAATCCTAACAGCATAAGGCAGATACTTTAGAAAATGACATAAAACTGTATTAGTTTTGAAATGAAACTCATCATGCACAAATTTAAATATAAAAGCATATCAAAGCCAATTATCTCTAACATCACGTACAAATGACTCTGTTTTTACAGTAACTCTGTACATGTCAATTCAATACTTGCAAAAAAAAAAAAAAAAAAAAAAAAAAAAAAAAAATGGCCACTTTGCTACAAGTATAAGCTTAAAATTTTATTATTGGAAACAAATTTTTGTATATTCAGATTTGCAGGCACAAAAAAATGGTTAAATTGTAGTTCTGTATATTTCTATCCTTAGTTCTTTTATAGACATGCACCAGACTCTCTGTACCACATATGAACCTCATTCACAATGACATATTGTACTTTATCCTGTCTCTGTACCTACCACAAATGCCATCATTAACCCGTGATGATGGAATGTTAAGCGGTCTGTGGCCAGCATTTGTGCAGTGGAATGTACCGTTAGGACAGGCTGGTGTTCCTGGCTCATCACTTCCATCCTGGCAATCACAGTAGTCATCATTCACATGGGTAAATGGTATGGTCTGGCTTCCATCAAAACATGTGAAATCCTTGTCTGGGGGATACAACGATGCTTCTGGTGACAGAAATCACAAGTTTAACATTCATTTTCATTTTTAAAAGGAAACCATAATTTTGAGTTTTAAGCGAGATATGAGTTTCCTGTGGCAATTAATATTGTGAAAAAGATTTTCTGGAATGTGACACTGTGCACCCTGATAGCAGATCCAGATCTACTAGACTACATTGTGTTCCAGCCCAAAAGACTGTTATCTTAAACTCCTGCAGTAATGAATCAAAATCACTTTTGGCAAGTGATGAGTCAAGGCCCCTGTATAATGACTAAGCAGCAGAAGGTATGCCAATATTTCCATGGCACAGATCAAACTCACTACCCATGCAAAAACTCACCTGTGAAACAATTACAGAAGCTTTAATGGGAACAAATGTTTCTTAGCAGGTACAAAAGACTTATAAAAGACCCACACTTTAATTTATTCTCTCAGTATTATGCTTCAGTTCACATTTATGGGAAGTTTTGATATTAGTTCTTACACTTTGAAAGGACATACAGGCATGAGTTGCTGTTTTTAAATAAGAAGTCAGGTGTTTATCACCTTTTCCAAATTTTGGAAGCGGGGTATTCTTAAAGTAACCATTACTGCATTTTGTTTGAACCAGGACAGATTGTGCTGATATAACAGCAGAATTCAATTACAGGTTAGGACAGTGTAGATGGTATACTGACTTGGCTACAGACTGGACCTCTGTGATACTGTAGATTGATTCCCAGCAAGGACAAGAAGTTCATCTCTGCTCCAAAGCATCTAGACTGGCTCTGGGGCCCATTAAACCCCCTATTAAATGGGTAATGGGGGTTTCTTGCCCATAAACAATATGGTTGGAGCATAAAGCTGGGCACTCACTCCCATGTAGTAAGAAGGTTAAGAACAAGTTGAGTTATACTTCCACTCACCCATATGTCTTCTTGGTATGCAGAGACAACTTTACCTTTATCTCTATCTTCTGTTGCTTATCTTAACATAGTGTACTCCCGCTTAAATAGCATAAATATAACTGAATATTGGAATTCTTAAATGAAACAATAGTTAATCCCAAGCAACAATAAATAAATAGAGAGTAACATAAATATAACAAAGTGTAAAGTCATCACTGACATTTCCTGGGTGCAACAATCATTTATCAATTACAGGTACAATATATAATGGACATAATTATGTAATTTAGGTAATGGACTGGATTGATCTGGCTCAGGATAGGGACAGGTGACAGGCACTTGTAAATGCAGTAATGAACCTTCAGGATACATGAAATGCAAGGAATCTAACTAGTTGAGAACCGGCTAGCTTCTCACGGACTCTGCTCCATGTAGTAAGTAAGGTAATTAAATTCATTATCAAGAGTCATTCGTTCACCTCCTTTCATTAGGAAATAAGTCAGCCACAGAGCCAATTCAGGGAGTCCACGGTATTTAGCAATGAAGACAAGGCAGAGCAATCTCTAAACCACGAGAGTCATTATTAAGGCACCTCAGCCCAAACTGTCATATTAATAAGTCTCACTACCAAACAGTTTAACAAAAATACGCTGAACTGTTGCACTGCACGCCACTAACCCCCATGCCTGTATCGCTTTTGTGTACCTTAAATGAAGTACATGTAAACATTTCTGGAAACCTCAGTCTTCAAAACGTAATCAAGTTGGGAATGTTTCTGTGCGAGTTAAATTAAGAAGACTCATTTTACAATAGCTGCCTCCACATACACCCCTCAAAAATGGCGTGTATGCGCATTACGAAAATCATTAAGTCAGAAAATGGTTTCATTAACGATTTAGAACTACTGAACGTGATCTGGAATGAAAACATATGACCAAGGCATTAACCATCAATTTCCAATTTACGCCTTCCAGCTTCCACGCATGTAATCGAAACTCTCATTCATTATTGGAGTCTCAACATCTGCATGGATAACAGGCATGTGCAGAATAGCATTAAATTTTTATATCAATAATGCACAGAAATTCCAAACATTAGAAGCACTCACTTCGCAGATCAGATTAGTAAAATAAAAAAGTAAGGATATCAAAATTCACACACTTCAGTCTCACAAGCAGGCCACGTTAACACACTGCGCCAAACCTTAGCACATTAATTTCAAAAGTCATCTTAAAAATACATTACTTGATATAGAAACACCACGCGGTCGAAGAATTTCTGATGACTTCGTTAAATGGAATTCTATAAGCATTAAAAAAACTAAATTTAAATACATTTTTAAACTACGACCGGTCTCGCCTAATTCCTCGACACAGGTCGCGGTAATCCGTCTACACGCATCTTCGTGTTACATGTCACGGATTACAGCTCATTGGTTCCATCATTGTCCGACATAACTCTACGGATATTTGCGATAAGCCTGATACGACGATTCGGGATTTGACTCCACTCCCGCCTTTAGATTGTATTTTGCACCTGCCACGTAATTATATATTTCAGTGAATACTTTTCTGCACTTTGCCTGACATAATACTTTCATCTGTCCGTCAACCAGCGTTAGCAAAATGCGCCCGTATACTTTGTACGTGTAGTTCCGGACTCACTATCTTTTCAGAAACATGAAACACAAAGGCATGAAATTAGACGAATAATAATTTTATCAGCATGCATACGAAAATATTATTCAGAAATGCATTTTATTATTGACACTACATCATAATTTTCATACCAAGGTAAATTCCAACTCAAAAAAAGTAGCTGTTACGCTACGTGACCAAGGGTACGCAAGTACATTTCATGTACACCCAGTTCATTTTACTCAAGATTTATTATTAAAGAGACACAAGGACTTAACAGGTCATATTAGTTTCAAATTTTGAACAATTAAATCAAACTGTTTAAGATTAATTTGAAATACGTTTTGCAGCTCTAATAGGGGCACTGTGGAGGAGAGGGTGTCAGGAATAAAATAATAAAACGAATAAAATAGTCACACACAACACTTGCTTCGTAATCTTGTTGCATTTGAAGACCAGCTTTTGCCCTAAATCGGGGCCATCAGCAGGCCATTACACAAGAACCCGAAAAATATATAGAAAATCTTTATGCCATACGGTAGAAAATTTCTCCTCTTTGCATAAATATATAGTATAATTGTATATTATGCGTATAACCTTGTCACTTAATTACGAGAGGTCTAAGGATATTTTAAAATGTATAACTTTTGTACAATTCAAAAAATATCAAGTACAAGTGCTTTAAAAATTAAAAATAATGAATAGCATTTTGACAGTAAAATCCTTACAAATGTATATTTATTTTGAATTACTAGTGCCGTGCACACTGGCCTATTTAATTGGCAATATATCGGGAGGTACTGCTGTCATGCACTTAAGTAAGCTTGTGGTAAGTACAGTTTCTGGGTATTTTACGTGTACTTGTATAATTAGGTCACATTGCCGCAGATATAGGGCAAATAGTAGTCACCAAATAAAACACGATTACAAAGCAAGCTTGGTGTGTGATTGAATATATTAATATATATTTTTCATTGACACACGAACGGAAATGTTTCAAATAAAGATTATATCCAATGACGCCAAGCGAGGAGTTTATGTCCATGTTAACAATTTTACGAACTTGAAATATAGATCAACTATTTCTTAAGCCATAATAGAGCGGCACTCAGCAAACATAGCAACTAGTCGCTGCCATGTTCTGGTTCCGATAGAGAGAGAGAGAGAGAGAGAGAGAGAGAGAGAGAGAGAGAGAGAGAGAGAGAGAGAGAAAGAGAGAGAGAGTGAGTGTGTGTGGTGAAAATACATCGTCTATATTCACAGTCACATCCACAGATCATCTAGTATTCCAACTCGGGGTCAAGGAGAGTAGGCCGGGCCGTTCCGGGGTCATCATGTTACCGAGAGGTGACATTGATGGCCCGAGGGGGGCTCTAGCTATTCTCCAGGGGTGATAGATGCGGATTATAGCCTCTCTTCACCCAAGACCGTCTGTGCGTGGTGAAGAGCTACATCCTACAAGAGGTGACCCTGTTGCGCAAAACACAGAGGATCCAAAGGATTAAACTTTGAAAAACCATCCCAAATCTTACGGTGTGAGTGCCGTGCCTAAGGGATGAATGGCAGTGGGTGAGCCTGTCACAAACCGCATCCTCTGGGATACCCGGCGACCTCCCAGTTTTATTCACCAAGTACAGGGGCTCTGCTTGGTGGATCAGTATAATTCCCCGTCTGTCGTGGGAGGGCTCCGTACTGGGGACTCCAAAAAATATAAATAAGTAAATGAACGGATGAATAAACCATTGGCCCTGGAAAAGAAACGTTTCTCTCCATGGGGACCCTGCTGGGGAACATGGAGGGGGCCTCGTTTACTGGGACTATGAGGGAAAAGTGTAGAAGAAAGCTCTGGAGACGAACACCTATGGCCTCAGGGACCCGTTGCGGAACCTGGGGGTCCGTTGACCGGGAATTTTAAGAGATAGTAAGAGGGCTCTGGAAAGGGAGCATCTTTATTTGCGAGAGCTCCGTTAGGGGGCTCCTTTCTGGGGATCCAGAAGGACATGGGGAGCAGGGCTCAGAGGACGGATATGTCCGTTCACCGGAAACTATGAGAGATAATTGAAAGGGGGCTCCGCAAAAGGGGCATCTCTCTCTAAGGGAGCTCCGTTAGGGGAACCTGGAGGGGGGCTCCTTTGTTGGAGACCCTGAAGGTTATGTAAGAAAGGCTCTGGGAACGGGATTTCTCTTCATGTGGGATCGCTTGGGCAACCTGGGGTGTGCTCATTTACCGGGACTTTGAGATATGGTTGAAGGAGGCTCTGGAGATGGAGTGTCTCTCTCCGTGGGAGCTCTGTGAAGGGAACCTGGAGGGAAGGCTCCCTCGCCGGGGACGCTGAAGGATATTTAGAAAAGGCTCTGGAGACGGGCATCACACTTCATAGAGGCTCCGCTTTGGGGGAACCTGAGGGAGGGCTCGTTTACCGGGGACTTTGAGAGCTGGATGAAGGGGTTCTGGGGATGGGGCATTGCTCTTGCAAGAGGATCCGTAGAGGGGGCCTCGGGGAAGGCTCCTTTAGCGGGGAACCCGAAAGATGAGGTTCTTTTTTTTGTCGAGGGATATGCAAAATGCCCTGTAGGCGGGCGTCTCTCTTTATAGGGGCCCTTTTGGGAAACCTGGAGGGGGTTCGCTTGCCGGTACCTTTGGGAGAAATGAATAGTATATCTGAGTACTTTTTCAGCCCGGAGTTCATTCAGGTTTAAAGTCTGAGTGAGGCTTTAGCCTCCCTCAGACATACATATCTGGGTTCCTTCTTTTTGGACCCAGAGGGTAACAGAAAACTAAGTATCGCGGCCATCTGGAGCCCTGTTGAAGGAACAAGGCTCCCTTAATTTGGGGGCCATCCGGAACTTCAGTGGGGCTTCAGGGCGCCCTTGATTTGACATGGGGCACAAAGGGCCGGTTAAATTAAGGCCTAGGCGCATCGGGGCCGTGAGGTTCCGAATCCAAATACAATCAATCAATCAATCAATCAATCAGTCACATCCAACTCACTTGTAAAATGTTTTATATATATGGAAACGAGTTTCGACCCTAAGTTGAGGTCATCATCAGCCCATTACGCAAGAACTTAAAACCTGTACAGAAACTCAAAGCATAAGTAGAAGATCTCTCCCTTTTATATAGAAAATACATGTAACCCTTAGGCTACTAATGTCATATATATATGGAGCGCATATTCTTGATGTTTCTAGATCACACACAACGACGTAGCACAGTCGGTAGGACTCCTCTGGACGAGTGATC
>Ga0268261_10002205_pt1 | contig 13884 bp, 9 predicted proteins | sample TergutNc150P1_FD_190353 | JGI IMG/M metagenome (GOLD analysis project Ga0268261, IMG submission 190353) | Nasutitermes corniger P1 segment gut microbial community from laboratory colony in Florida, USA - Nc150 P1 (SPAdes) (version 2) | ecosystem: Host-associated > Arthropoda: Insects > Digestive... | reverse complement strand
CACACACACACACACACACACACACACACACACACACACACACACACACACACACACACACACATGAGAGAGAGAGATGGATTCCTCAACAAAATGGCTGTGTGTGAGAGAGTGGCAAACTTGTGATACAAGAATGACAAAGAGACCTTCATGAGCACCACAGTGGTTTAGACTCCCACACTTTGTTGCCCTAAACACAATTCCCTTGTCATTTGGCAGTTCTATAACCCAAATTTAATGCCAGGCATGAAAGTGCCTTGGAAAATGGCATCAGCTGCACATTTCAGCTTATATATACACAACCTGGTATCCAAATTTACAGTAAAGCCTTACTTTACAACAAAGGAAAGTTCATGCATCGGTCTATAATAGGAGGTGGGTGAGTTCAGGGGATTGTTAAGCCCTGGGTTGTGACCTGGGGGGTTTTACTTACTAGAAACTGCCCAAACATAAGGTCAAACACAGCCTCAAATATCATACAATAGGCAATCAGCCCTCTAAAGGTATCAAACAAAATTTAAAGGCATGTGCATTCAGAAGAAATGCACACCTCAACTGACCCAGTTCTCTGAGATGACAAAAGCAGGACTGTACATCAGCAAACATTGTAACAGAATTAATATAGAGACTGCTTTTATCACTGGACTTGGCAGAAGAAATTAGGTGCTGCATGCCCCAAGATGTTAGACTTGAATGTACATACCTGTGTCAGATCACTCTGTTCCTGCACTATCTTCCTTGTTTCAACCATGAGCTGCTCCAGTCCATACAGTCGTCCCTCCAAACCCTTAATCTCCTTCAGCTCTGTCCGAGATGCATGATTCAGCACCTGATCCCCCTCTGACTTCAGGGATTCAATAGACTGGTCATCAAACTACACATACAACAAATAAGTCTTAAGCTTTATACATACATTCTTTACTACTATGCAACCCCCCCAAAAATTTCAGGAAAATTACACAAATATTCATAAGTTTTCATTACTCAGCAAGCACAAGTTTTGTGCAAATAGGCATAGTGACAGTCATACTTTAACATACAAGCACAAAATTACAATTAGGCACATACAACAAAACTGCAATACATTTTGAAACTAATTAAATGCCTTAGTAAAGACTGTGTACTATGTCAAGATTACAACATTTGCAGTCTTCCTTCTGATTTAGACACACAACACTACCTCAGAGCTGATAAGACCTGACAAATGCAAACTGTGGACTAACAGGACTGTTCATGTGCAAAGCGCATGTCTAAGAGCCTAATCCCCTGAATCTTAACAATGACCTTCCTATGGTCACAGAGCATAACAGCAGGTGTATACATTTGTGGACAGAATATAAGTGATACATGTGTTGCAGGTGAGCTCACAATAAGGGAGTATATTGGTTTTGTGATATAAGAATGTCTGGCCAGATGGGCCACATACATGTCAAGACACAACAGTAAGACATACAAATGATACAATCTAAAATGTAGTCAAAAGATTATGGGACCTATGCTGTAATCATCTGTCCACTATGTGCTGCAGAAATGGTGGCAGATACATTGCCCTTCAAATAGAACTCCTGTGTTTTGGCCACAACATGGTACCAGTAGCTGTTTCAGGCACAAATTATTTGCTGCATTTGTGACATTATTTCAGGCCAATAATCAAACTACCTTTAGTTTTAGATGACAATTATAAGTTCAGATTGCCAGTTACACTAAGAGTATTTCCCTCTATTCTACACTACTGTAACAGAAAAAAAAATACATGTGAGCAGGCATCTTATGATAGGTTACTTCTGGGATATGGCACTAATCACCCAGTGACATGGTGCCATATTTTGGAAGAACAAAGACCTCAACTGCACCACTCCTAAAGCTGTAAAAGTCTATGAACTTGCATAGCAACCCTTGCAACAATATCTGCATGTCTGGCAACAAATATAATACAGAACTGGCAAGGTTCAGGGACAAAGTCATCACTAGCTGATACCAGCAGTTTAGCAGTAAAGCCACACACCTGTTTCATATTTTTAATGCAGGACTGGGCCACTTGGTACACGCTGCTATGGTTGTTGGCAGAGATCCATTGTAAGAGGGACACTTGCTCATCATTCTGCTGTACCTGTAGGCTAGAATCACTCTCTCCTTCCTTATCATCCAACTCTCTGTCCCCATCCCTGACACTTCTCATCATATCCCTTCCCTCCTGCAATGGTGATATTTTCTTAGAGTCTGACACCACTGTCACAGCCTGTCCAGTGACCTCATTCCCCACAGTTCTCAGCAATGCAGGGATCAGTGGGATCTTTGCCAGCATGTCTATATCATCTTGGAAACTGGAATAAATGTAGTACACTTTAGTTTTTTGAGTTCTGGTCAATATTAGTGTAACTGACATCACATAAAATGTCAGTTACTAGTTCTTACAAAGAGACAGGTGACCTTGTATAAGCCATATTCAAAAGAATTTGCTATACCTATGAAGACCCAAAATTAGAAACCTTTTTAATCTATAAAAGACAATGGCAGAGCCTTGTTCCCAATGTCCACACATCTTTCCCATCCACAAAATAGGCAACATCCAAAAATAATACTCATGAAAATCTGACCACCCACCCCCTAGTGCCAAAGTTAAGAATGAGTGGAGCTATACACCTGCTCACCCTATATGCCATCATTGCCTTAAAATGGACAAATTTACCTTTACCTTGCATCAGGAGTGAACAAATTCTGCTGTCAGGTCACCGAGACAACTAAATTTCATAGGGTGGTGCCTAATATTTGTGGGGACTCAGTATGGAACTTGCTTTATGTTACCCTTCTGGCACCTGGAATTTTGAGGTGGCTCCTACATTTCTGGAAACTTCATGCACCTCTCACATGACACATTCTGCTAGTTTTCTGTAGTTCATTCAACATTCCATTTCAACTTAGCTCAAGTTTAGGTGTGTATTCAGAGTGGATCAATGTTAAAAAGCATTAAGTTAACACATATAGTGACAGCTTTGTGAGTGTATACTTCAATGTGATACTTAATAATGCTGTCACTTATTGAGATAATGTAGCATGCACTTAGAGGGAAGAGTTGGATATTCCTTCAGCCAAGTCAAGCAGACCCATACGATGCAGCAAATTCTTACAGCAGTCCCACCTTCTCCCTTTGCAAATCCTTTCCCTTCAGTCACAGAAACTCAGGGCAGTCTCCCATAACAAGAGATAACACACAACACGACGTGCCATTTACTGCAAAACCCACTCACAGAATCTACCATTACATCCTTTATTATACAATATAACTCACCACATATAAAAGCTGGTGTTTGAAATGACCTCCTACAACTTTTGGTCAGACTCCACAACTGGCAAACATATTACTAAAACACTCTTTGAAGTTCTTGTCTAGAAATTTCCAATACTACACACCAGATAATTTCTTGAAGAATAGCCTGCGTGTGTGTGTGTGTGTGTGTGTGTGTGTGTGTGTGTGTGTGTGTGTGTGTGTGTGTGTGTGTGTGTGTGCGCGCGCGCGCGCGCGCGCGCGTTGTGTTGTGTTCATAAACACTATCTGTGAAATATCTCCGTAAGTCACTTGTCATCAGATCCAGAAAAACATATGCCATGAAGAATGACTAACTATTCAGTCCAAGATGTTATGTAAGGTGGCTACTGGTTTACTGGCTGTATTGGCAGTTGTAATGTACTGCTGGAGGAAGTTGTACTCATTGTCATCACTTAAATCGTCAAAAAATTGTACAATAACTTGTCCACTGTATCATTTAGAATTTATCGTCCATAAAGAAGAAGGGTGCGACTACTTGTCACACTGGCAGCACACCATACCTCAACTTTAACCCTTTAAACGCCAAGTTAAATCCCATCTGCCATTTGCTGGTATTATTAGGAGCTCACCATATTCTCCACCTTAGCAGGATAAGGGTTAATGTCAAGTAACAGCATCTTGAGTAGTAGTCTACGCTTAGCTGCCAACCATCACCTGATACTTCGAGTATTTACATGATTCTTTAGGTTATCTCATCTGTAGAAGAAATTACCAGTGGACTGACTTCATCACTACACACTACTTCACAAAACCGGTTACAGAATGGCACTTTGGCAACAAACACTTTTGTGAACAATATTATTTAATGTTACTTCTGAAAGAACACATAATGTTCCCTCTCACTTCTTCTCTAGCAAAGAACATGTGTGAAATTTGTTCACTGCTGGATATAAGATGGATTTTGACAGAACTAGAACACCAGAAAACTGACTTCTAAATTTGCTGTGACAAATTTATAAGATTTCTTGCCTCTCTAGATTTTCATGATCAACACCCTCTGTTCACATTCACCAATAACCTGCTATTGTTGCATGCAGCTTATGAAAATGGACTTTACTGAACTCTTGTTCATACGTGTGAATAAGCCTCCAGTTAATGTTAATGGAACACATAGTGATGAAGCTGCCAGACACAAGTCATACTTAGTTGATAAACTAGCTGCTTGTGTCATATTCTCTGTAGTATTTGCCTCACACGTACTTCAAAGTTAAGTGTTCCTTCATTTCTTAAATAATCGACAAAGGAACAGAAATAGCCCACTTGAAACTAATCAAATGCACTGCAGAAACAGTTAAAAACACAGTTATCCTACTTGGCATCAATAAAACAAGTTTCTATGAACCAGCAACTATCCCTTGTGATACCAACAAAATATACTATAATAGAGTCCAGGAGCCTAAAATATTTTACATTGTGAAAATTCCTAAAATCTTTAATTTGATATATTCACACACCAGGGGATTAAAATGACTGCTTGTTTCTTTCATAATCAACATGTGACTTACTTATCCAACAGTTTCAAGTACTCTGCCCTCATCTCCTGATGTTGACTGAAACTCTGACTGAAATGGTCCACTCGAGTTCTGAAATCTTGCGTAATGTCTTCCAAATTGGCCAGAACTGCTGCCCATCCTGAATTATAGAACACTCAGATATTAAAACCTTGTAAAAAGTGAGACAACTTGTTATGGCATCTGTCCCAAAGTCCATCATGTGGAGAAAAATTACACTGACCAGCTGAATAATTACTTCCTACACTACTATCAACACTGAAGCAACTACAAGAATTTTGGATTTTCAGTTATTAACTCTTTGGTATTAGAAACTCAAGGTTCAATACCTTTAGCACAAAAGCCTACTGTTTAACAATTCCACAGGTTTCACTCCAAACATACCCTAAAATTCAAATTCCCTATATCCGTTTTTACCAAACCATTACTTTTCATGAATCTTCTCAACCAAAATTCTGAACAGATTTCTTGTTACAACATCACAGCTAAATGCTCAACTCAACATATAAGCTGTATCAATCAAAACTTCCTCACTCCCCCACACCCTCCATTCACCATCTCCACTCGCCCCACCCATAAATCTCTCTTTGGTCCAAATCTTTTCTTCTAAGAAATAATACTTCAAACTTAATATTATTCATTCCCGACATTGTGTTTGCAATCATTTAGATACATGAAAATACATACACAAAATTTATAAAATTATGACTTATCCATAAATATGAACCCTCCTACATGTTTCAGCAGTAAATCGCCATCCTTAGAGAGACATCTATACAAAGGAATATACAATCTCAATACATCAATTTTACATGCACAATGTTAAAAATATATAACAGTGGGTGTACATATAATAATACAGCTATTATGGCTAGTATGATGTTGACATATTCTTTGGTAAAATTAACTGATATGCCACTGTTTACAAAATGTGCAGTTACATATATAAAAAACACCTAACCAAAGCTTTTAATCCATACAGATCAAGTCCCAGTGACATGTACAGATGTGTCCTGCATAGCAAGGTATCATGTACTCAAACATCCCGAATTCAGTGCTTCCCTGAATGCACCTAACGACAATACAGAGTAACTAAAGGGTATTGGAATGGTAAGTATAATGCCTCATTAGTGTCCTATAGGAATGTCCAAACTATTATTCTTCAGATGCACCTTGCTGCTGGAGATGTTGATCATGAACCAAACTCTCACAGGCCCGAGTCTGTTCACGTGCATGATCACAGAACTGCTGAGCCAGTTGGACCCTTGCCATGACAGTGGTGTAAGTGTCAGGCATTGTGTGAGTGGCATCTACTTGGTCCCTCAGAGACACATCTGCAAAAAGCATGGCCATCCATTAGAAACACATCTTCTTAAACACTACAGAAATTAAAGCAGTACTTGGAAAGCACAATGAATGTAAAAGAACATACTCTTTTCATTAAACTCTGCTGTAAGTACCTGAAAATGAAAGTTTTACTTAATTTTGTAATTTATGAATTTCTCTCCATATTAACATCCTTGTGCGAAAATTATCACACAATAAAATGTTTAAAACAATAAGCGTTCTACAGTGATCTAGCAATTGCAGAACATAAAGTAAATTGTGAATTTGTATTTCCACAACACTGCCCCTGACAGAATGCTAATGTGCACACAAAAGGCAATAATTCTCACTTGGAAAAAATTCAAATTCAAAGGTCAAATTCAATGATGATGAAACTTTCATTGTTTTTGAATGCAGCATTATGACAATGAAAAAGTTACTCATTTCCCTTTAAAGTTAAATGAATTTAAGCTACACACCTCAATTAGGGGCACAGTTATGGCAAATTTTAAATACTAAGTCTCACCACAGAAAACATCCATTAGAACCTCAAACATAAACAAATCAAGAACTACAATGTACACATACAGGTCTCAAAATTTGCAAGTCTACCTCACCAAATCACATTAAAATCTGAGGGATGCAGTTTGAATTTTGTACTTTTCAGTGTTCATATGACATCAAATGACCACCCCCTTATAACTGATGAAAAGTACAAACAACGAAGCTCTTCGTCTAAATATCTCCAACTCCCATTGCTTCTTTCTTAGATTCAAATACTCTCCTTGGATGTTGCCTAAGTGTGCTGACAATCCATTCAAACTGAAAGCCCTGTGTGATATAAATAAATTCCTTACAGAAATGTCTCATTTTAAATGACAGAGAGGCAAGGTTTGAAAGGCCAAGAAAGATATGGGACATTTGAACAGATCACTGACCTACTCCTTGAAGTACAGCAGGAACCTACACACTACCTGTACCAAAGTCCATGCTAAGAGAAGGTGGGGTGACACTTTCAATAGTGCTCTTGCTGAACAGGTAGATGGGGTTGGTGTCAGTCCCGGCAGAATAACTGCACACACGAGCTGTTGGGTCCAAACACTCCCCACCACTCACCAGGAGCACCTGCTTGTCCACAGGGATGCCACAGCTTCTCTCAATCACATCCCTCAGTTGTTTTACACTGAAAACACACACATTCATTCACGTAACAAATAACATTATCACAAAATTCACACTGGAAACAAATGGAATGGTTAATAAACAAAATTATGTGCGTAAAATTATGTGTGACAATTTTTTAAGTATAAGTATACCTAACCGCTTATATTACTAGAACCTAACACCACCTGATAAGCCAGTTAAATGCCCTTCATACACTGGGAGCATGATATATACTGACATTATTACAATGCACGATATATGGCACACAGGAGACTTCAGAATTACTAAATTAATGTGATCTGATATACTGTCAAATAATATTTATTAACCCTAATCAAGCCAACATCAACTCATGCTCAATAGCATGCTGTTGTACCGGACCCAACTTTGAGGTCAAGTCAGCACCCTATTTTACAATTTTTTATGTTATTTTCCCTAAGCTCCTGCCACCTGGTGGCTGCTCTTTGAAGACTGAAAATTAGAAATTTCTTGTAAAATTAATTTGGGCCAGGCTACTGAAATTTACAAAAATAATTTAGACAGCAAAGAATAAAATACAGAACTCACCTCTCCAAAGCCAGAGTCATATCAAAAGTCATCATATTGCCGGTGTCCACGTGGAATACGTACAACATTCTGCCCAGTCTCACTTCACTCCTAAAGGAGGACCTGCTACAAGCTAGGACCCTGCTTGTTGCACTTCATATGTAACGCCTGTCTCCGTCTGCTCTATGCAGCGGTATGTCTGCAACAGTAACATTAACCTTTTGGCACTGGAGTTTTACATTTAAATTTTAGCACATCCTGTATGTAAAATGTGAATAATACATGAACCAAAAAAGGTAGCATTATGAAATAAACAGCATTTTGAAGAGAAAAATAGAGAGTGTGCAGCATTTTTAAAATACTCGGTATTTATACTTGTTGAAAAAAATATATATAAAATGCAACATATGTAGGGTAGCAGTACGCCCATCCTATATATAGGACGCACGGTTCTTAAAGGTTAATTGTGCCACATTACTGCTTTAAATCCACTACAACTCAAATAACTATCTGTTCAATGTCAACATAAACTACACACAATCCACAGTGGAAAAATACTTTGCTAATTAGAACATCTCAGTCCTAGAATTCGTATACTACACACAGCCATCAAAGTTTAGACTGATTGGAGCCTAATCTCCACTCAGTCTAAACTTTGGTACTAGATTACAGATCCCACTCATTTCTGTTTTCTCATGACAGCCCCAATTTATTGGTTTCAGGGGAGCTCTGTCCCAATGTCCTGTAAAATTGGGTCTGGGAAGTCATGTCCCAGGTTTTCCAAGTCATAAGAACGAAACATTTCTGACAATAACTACAAAAATTTTGACCTCATAGTGGAAGAAAACATCTACAGAAGTAGGACATCCGTCAACCAGACTAAAAGGAAAGAATAAGACAGGGAGAAGACGATGTTTAGATTACTAATTACAGAGCTTGAGTTGAGAGTGTGAAAGATGAGGAACAGATATGTAAAGAACAATCAGTAAGTAAATTGAGCGTCTGGGAGTGTTGTTATTATTGTTGTTGTTTCTGTATGTCATAGTTTTTAAAAAAGATGTCTTACTGTAGTAATATTAATAAATTATGGCATATTTCTATTTGTGTGATGGGTTGAAATTTCATTCCCTGTACCCCTCCCCCACTACCTAAATGGTGTTGAGTCCCAGCCTTTTTTTTTTTTTTTTTTTTTTTAAATGGGATCCCTACAGCAGAAGGAGGCAAGTAGTCGGCTTCCTGCCTCATCTGCTTCACACCCCCAGGGAAGAAACCCTGCTAACCAATAAATAGGAAGGTTGGTCAGTCCTGAATATGATCTAGACTTTGGGAATAGAGAAAAATAAAAATCTCTTGCTCCTGCTGGCAAGCAAAACTCGCACCATTAGACCATTGCCTAGTCACTATATTGCCTACTTGGTTGGCTTCCACATGACATTACAAGTATAAACAAGACAGGAAGTGTACATATAATGCTTCACAGCAGTGCATTCAGATCTTTGAATGCAATTTTTACTTGATCATCCATCATGCAGAATGAATCTCTACCCCAAAGGTTCATCTGGTCTAAAACAATAACAAGTATTAACATCATCCTTATATGCATATTCATCTTAATCACCTGGCATGCAAATTGGAAGTTATCTGCTGAACATTTGTAACAGTCTCGACAAGAAAAATGTATTTCATATGAAATGCATGATCTGATTCTCTCTACAACTTTAATCTGAATCTTATTTTCATCCAGGAAGAATTCAGAGAGATATTATCACAAATGTACTTATGTCTCCAAGTAAAGTGCCCGATATTTTTGTCCTATTTTAACCAAACGTGAATTTTCTAAACAGTCCCCAGTACCACATTATACATCACCATTATCATCACCATCACCATCATCTTATATTCCTTTCTACAAATCCAATCATAGACACATATCATGAGAATGTGGAAATGGTCACATAGCAAGCAAGCATTCCATAATTAAAATTAAACACAACATAGTTAAATTTAAATATCAAGTAATACAAAAGCTGCAACAGTTATCATTATTTATCTAGATACATTGATTTTTCCTAATCCTTGTCATAGGAATTATGAATTGTGAAGACAAATCAATACAACTACCCAGACCTAAAAAGCAAACACAAAACATGTGTAGAGTTATCTACTATAGTTAAAGAATTCCTCCTAGGTATAAAATGAATTAGAGTTAAGAGATCTTTTTTAGAGCAAGATGAAAACGTTCCAAATCATTCAATAAACTTTTTATGTTTGCTGGGAGGTGATTGAAAACCTTTATTCCAGAAAAATAAGCCCCCTTCTGAAATTTATACAAATTGGAAACGGGTGGATGAAGATTGGTATTGTATCTAGTATTAAAGTGATGGATCTCCATATTTCTTGCATAGAGATGTTTGTTATTCACTATGTATTGTGAACATAAAGATATGTTTTCATCCCTTTAAATAGACTTCTGCAGGATCCATAAATATTGAATTTGTTATGGTTCTGATCATTTTTTTTTAATTCTGACTATTTAATGCTGGGTGGCGAATTGCCTCAAAAAATTATACCGTAAGTTATAATGGAAAGTATGTAAGAAAAATACTCCATTCTCAAAGTTTCTTGGGACAATATGGATTTAAATGATCTAATCACAAAACAAGCTGAATTCAACTTCAACATTATTCGATCAATATGGTACTTCTAGGACAAGGTACCATTTATGATTAACCCCATAAACTTTGTGTAAGTGGTGTTAGAGATGTGATGATTATTATAGCAAACATTAATGTTGTTATCATTAAAATTTCTTGTTCTGAATTCTAAGCCATGCGCTTTACTAAAGTTTAAAGATAATAGGTTCGTTTTAAACCATCTGTTTATATCTAAAAATATTTCATTCATTACTATTTCAAGATTTGTTTCATTAGAGTTGGTTACTATTGTACTTGCATCATCTGCAAACAAGACAATATATCATCCTTAGTTGCTATTTTGGAATCCCACTGTTAGCCTCTTACCAGTTGGAGTATCAGGCATTATCATGAGGAACTGTGTTATCAATAATTACTCTTGCAATCTTTGAAGCCAAGCATTCAGATAAGCTGCTCTTCGCAACCTTGTAAAAGTGAACTCCTGGGAGCTACAAAACTGATTCTAGATGATGTGTAACATGCAGTATGGGTTAAAATAAAAAAAAAAAAACATACTTTACACCAAAACACTCACTGTATGCTAATTAAATTTTTTATTTTTGAAAATCATGTTGTTCATGGAATGAATGCAAGAAATATGGCAGGCAAAGAAACCCACAAAATACTGTGACAAACTAAACACAACATTGCAGCACATGTGATTTGTAAGCCAGGTAATTCAGATAAAAATATGCATGTCTTATCTGTGGATGAAGGTCAGAACAGAGTAAATATACTGGTTCCTGTGATCTATTTACGCTGAACGTATATCATATCCTATTATGTATTGTCATTCCGTGGATCCTTACAGGATTACAAAATCCATATGGGTATGGAAATAGTCAATACTGTACACAAAAGTAACAAAAATGTTTGCTTAAGAAGTCAAGAAATTAAGTCAGTATAAAAGTGTACAACAATTTTAGTTACTAGGCCTAGTATGATGTGTGAGGATTTAACATAACATAAATTATTTTAATATAACAAATAACATAAAAAGCCAATTAATAATTAATACATAACAGATAAAGACTGATACATTCATGCAGTTATGTTACATATAAAACAAGATCTAAAATACAAATACAAAAACTAAATGTGTAGTTAAATAATAAAATAAACGAAAATGTATATATATTTTATATGCCAAACTTTCAAACACTAATTTAGATAATATATAAATAAATTTATTTTTTTTAGTTCAAAATATTCATCTAAAGAATAAAAGGAATTTTCATATAAAAATTTCTGTAAAATCAATTTAAATTTACATATACTGTACCCACAAACAAGTACCATTTCCATTCTGCGTATGTTGGTACAACAGACAGCCATACTCGTAAATGTGTACAGAAAATGGACGAGAACATAATTCATTTTCAAAACAGGAGCTTAAATTATTTTAATTAGGAAAGTGCAAGTGAAGTGGTCAAATCAGGATGCAAAACTCAGAACGCACTTCAGTGTTATGTCACAGGTAATGTTCCTCTCTTCCTTAATTTTAAAATTATTTCATAATCTTCAGGTTCATACCCTGTCGTCACACTACAAGTTACAGTACTGTCACTGAACCCTTAACATGGTTTCCCTGGGAATGAATCAACCATATTAACCAGCAGTCACCTGTACTAATTTCTTATATAATGAGCCATTTTTGAGGAATTTCATTTAAACACATCTTAATTCATGGGACTGCCACATTCTATGACAGTGTTACACAGTACTTCTCTCATGAGTTACTATTGTCCATGTTAATTCACTAATGTTAAGAAATCCAAAGATTCTTCATGAAGACAGCTGACATCCCCATACCCTTGTTCCTTTAGAACCCTTTTAATATTATCCATGCTTTATATCTTGGTTTTCCACATGCATCTCTCTACAGCTTTTACAGTGAAAATATCTTGTCCCATTCACCTTTCTTCTATACATGCTACATGTTGTATATAACCCCATATCTCAACTCCCTTAGTTTTACAACTGTAACAGCACTGCCATCTCAGGAAACATTATGTAATTTTTTGTTTTCTCTGAGGTGAAGACTCAGAGTTTTCCTTATTATTTAGGTAAACTTCAGGTTTCAAAGGGGCAACTGCAAATGTGACACATAATTAAGAGAGTGACAGACCAGACGGCCACCCAGTATCCTTTTCACTCCAGTCAGTTCTAACAAAGCATGAATTAATGTGAAACAAGTTAAGGCTCAGGAATTAACCTCAAGATAGTTGCTTACAACACCAGCAAGTCACAGTTATAAATTATTTAATAACTGGCCACATAAATAAAGACCAATAAATACTCTGTTCTATACTTTCACATTCCACAATTTTGCTGTATGGATTATGTAAATATGGAAGACAGAACAAATCTCCCCTCCAAAAGTAATTAGGACTTTTACATAAAATGTAAAATATTATAATTATTATTAGATAATTTAATTATACTGTTTTAACTAGAGATTATATAATGCTGAATGAGAAGAATAAGTGAAATAGAATGTAAGGACCTAAAACATGGTCACAGCCGATGTAAAGATACTACCCCAGCAGCCATTTATTCCCAACTAACTGCACAATTGGTTTAAAAGCTGCTACACATTTTCGCTGCAAACTGCAGCCATTACATAAATATACAATATTATTAAAATCAAATTAAAATTATAACACAAGTGAAATATTAGAATTACATAAAAATGCATTATCTAGACATCACTAGAAGTTTGGATTACTACATTTCTTACTTCACATGTGCTATAATTCAATTTTAGTAATACTGTAGATTCATGTAATGCCATTAATATGTATAAATGCTTAACCATTTATATTGGATGGCCTGTAGAGAATGCTGTACATTTCAACACGTGTAGCTCCCTGAGGACGGCTGCAGTTTACAGCAGAAACATGTAGCAGCATTAAAACCAAACTAATTGGGAATGAACTTGTGTATAAGACAACTGCATGAAGAATGTACAATATTAAAATTAAAAAATACTACCTTAGTAATTACTTGGTGAGGGTGAGGAGAAAACAATTCAAGTCAGGACTCTCAGTAAATTGGCCAATATTCAAACTACATTTTTTTTTAGGTGAGATATTCCTGTTGTGTGTTACAAATATCATAAAAATGAAGCGGAATCGCAGTCTGAACACAACTAATGGTTTATTAGCTAAGATGGAGTCAAGCTATGTAACTACATGTTTCGGCCTGTTTTTGTGGCCGTCGTCAGGTTACAATCTAGTAGAAAATATATGCTAGCGTTGCAATTGTATATTTTTCTCCTAAGGCTCTCGAATCTGTGGATGGGGCCTCGACTGGC
>Ga0268261_10002204_pt1 | contig 13886 bp, 16 predicted proteins | sample TergutNc150P1_FD_190353 | JGI IMG/M metagenome (GOLD analysis project Ga0268261, IMG submission 190353) | Nasutitermes corniger P1 segment gut microbial community from laboratory colony in Florida, USA - Nc150 P1 (SPAdes) (version 2) | ecosystem: Host-associated > Arthropoda: Insects >... | reverse complement strand
CTCGTCCAGAGGAGTCCTACCGACAGTGCTGCGTCGTTGTGTGTGATCTAGAAACATCAAGAATGGGTGCTCCATATATATATGACATTAGTCGCCTAAGGGTTAATCATTCAATCAATAAGGCTGGGCTGCGCATGGGTGATTTTAATCGCTGCGACAATTGTAGCAGCAATTTTAGATGCTGGCAATTTTTTATGTGGGGCCGTGCACTAGAGCAACAGTCTCCTCACACTGATTCAGTTACGTCGAGGACTGCAAGGATATAGCATTGATGTGTGCTTTGTTGCTTCAAACGTGAAATGTAAAGAAAAGAAAGAAGTTTTGGGTACATCCAATAACGAGTCAAAGGTTACTTAAAGGAAAATTCTACTCCCTGTACGTAGACCTGAAGGCACATCCACAAAAGGTTTTTAGATATTTCAGAATGTCTAGTGCAACATTTGATAAACTGCTGGTTTTGCTTGATCTGAGTCTTACATTTCAAGATACCGAAATGAGAAAGTTCATGCCACTAGAAGAAAGGTTAGCAGTGACATTAAGGTAAAAGAAAACTTGTGCCTTATTTTTGATACACATTTTATTCATTATAGTTTTATCTGGAACAGATAAAAAAAATTCAGAATATTCATTCTTTGTTACAGTTTTGTCTGGCAAATATCTAAAAATTCAGATGATTGATTGGATAAAGCATCTGACACAGTTGGGAATTTACTGTTCTTTTATTTGGAATATTTGACACTGCTAAAGTGTTTTGGTATTGGAGATTATAATCATATGTCCGTGGTATAGAAGTTGTTGCGGTGAAACACTGCACATACTGTGGATGAAGCGGCTTCGGTGGTCTAGTGGTTAGCATGCTGGCCTCTGGTACCCAAGATCGCGGGTTCAAACCCGGCCGAAGCCGTCGGATTTTTCGGGCGAAAAAATCCTCAGCACGCCTTCCTTCAGAGGGGAAGTAAAGCCGTCTGTCCCATGTCGCAGATTTGCAGCATGTTAAAGACCCCTGGAAATTACGTGGAACTCGCGCTTTCAGGCGAAATTTGTTGGCCATTTCTCGCCCATTTCCATTCCTCATTACTGGAGGGCTCTCATGTCCCTTGATGTGGAGCGCTTCTGGGGTTGACGAGCGGAACTAAAGGCGGTGCACAAAGGGCCTGCTAGCTTATGGCCTAGGTGCGACAGGGTGGTAGCTCCGTAACCGCGATACCAGTCTACCAGTCTACTGTGGTTGAAACACCATATTTTTGCTTTCCTCATAATGCCCAGCATTTCAATCTTTGCCCACTACTTCTGGTCATCATTCAGTTTTTAAATCCTGGTACGAGGGACAATAGGAAAGTTTTATCCTCATCAGTGTGTTCACTCTTCTCCTTCAAGACGTCCAGCAGCAGCTGCTGCTCATAATTTATCTATCGTGAGGTATTACTTCCGCGCTGTTTCTTTTGACGTGTATAAGTTTCTGATGTGCCACCACTGGAACCTTATTCATCCTCCCATCTTTCATCAGTGTCTTCTTCCCCATTGCTGTCATTGGTGAATAGTTTGAAGAGGTGGTGCGATCTGGTGTTTGAGGTATTAGAAACAGCATTTGCTCAAAATACATATATTTTCACCTTTTTGTACCAGGCTGTCCAGACTTTGTCTGTGTTTGCAAATGAAGTTCCCTTTGGAAGCAGTCTCTCATATTTTTCCATCTTCGCTGAACTTCTTGCTTTAAGTACAAAAATAAGGAACATGTTTTTAGATTAGTCATAGAGATTAAGCATAATTACATTACTAAGTAACCAAATGGTGTTATTAAAATCAGTTACAGGTATCTAGCAATGGGTAACAGCTTTGCTTCATTGCATTTTGAATACCTCCTTGGAGAAACAACTGTTTGGGAAATTGTCAAGGATTGTTGCAATGGTATTTGGAATTGTATGAAAGCAACAAAAATGCCTGAAAAACGGAAGGCAATTGGGTGAACATAGCTAATGACTTGTATCGAAGAACACAATTCCTGAACTGTTTTGGTGCTGTGGATGGGAAACACATTTGAATAAAAATGCCATCTGGCAGTGGATCTCTGTTTTATAACTACAAACACTTATTCTCAATTTTACTCTTGGCTTTAGTAGGTGCAAACTACTGTTTTATCGCAGTAAATGTTGGAGCAGTTGGAAAGGCTAGTGACTCCAATGTTTTTAAGAATAAAAACATAGGAAGGAAACTGAAATTGAATCAACTGGGAATCCCAGGGAGCAGGCCGTTGCCTAACGACGAGAATGGGAAATACGTGCCTTTCGTGATTGTGGGTTATGAGGCATTTGCCTTGTCAGAACATGTGTTACGGCCCTACCCGAATAGGAATCTTAGCATTCAACAATGAGTATACAACTACAGATTAACAAGAGCTCGTCGAATGGTGGAATGTGCATTTGGTATTCTGAAAAATAAGTGGAGGATTTTTCACAGACCATTAGATGTAACTCCTCAGTTTTGCGATAGCATAGTAAAGGCTTGCTGCATATTGCACAATTTCGTTCGCCAAAACAGTGGGTTTCAGCTAGAGGATACTTTGTATGAAAGTAATTTCAAAAGCATTCAAGCTGCAGGGACAAGACGAAACACCAAAGGAAAGCATGTGAGAGACTATTTTGCCAAGTATTTTACGTCACCACATGGAGCTGTGCCTTGGCAGTACAATAAAGTATGATTTCAAAACTGATATACCCTGAGAAAGTATTTACCTTTGTTAACTACCACTAGGAAATCGTAGCTTTCAGCTAGGGTCAGTTTCCTTTTTGAGGTTAATCATCTTTTTTATTTCACAACATTAATGTAAACCTGCGCATTTGTATTAAATATATTAAAAACAACACTGCTTACCTTTTTCACGTTTCTCTGGGCTGTCCAGTTGGCTCCTCTCAGAAATGACTGCCTCGCACACTTCTCCCCGCAGTCTCTCTTTCATACCCTTTTCACTTTAATTCTTTCAACAAACAGATGTACAGAGGAGGTTATCTTTCAATTTCTGAAATCAATATTTCACAATAATACACCTCTTTGAACACCATAACAGAAACAAATTCTTTGTGTTAGGATCCTGCTACCACAAGGAAATGGCCTTGGACGGTGCTGGTTTCACACAGAGATAAGGAGGCGACAGTTGCCCTTGCGCACGCACCCATTTATTTCTTTGTGTTTCATTTGTACAAGCAGTAGTAAAGTGACAATCGTATTGCCCTGGAAACGGAACATGCTGTGATTTTTTAATTGCCACAATTAAACAGTCGCCAGTGCGTGCACTTCCATATACAACCGTGTGTTTCATTTGGGCAGCGCAATAGTCACAGTGACTAAAATTGCTTGTGCGCGGCAGGCCAAAATCAATCCAGTTTTTCCTTTGTGCCAAGTTGTTGGCATAGGATATGTCAATAAAGTATATGCTTTCATGGTTACATGTGTGATAACATATTTGTTTAAAAGTGAATAATTTACATGCTAATTATTTTGTGATTTACTGTCATGCAGACTTGATTTTCAGGCACTGAGATTCATGAATGGTAATAATATTTCAAGCCTTAAAATGTGGGTGTTCTTGACTGAGTTTCAAACACACAAATTTTTCATTTAAAGTGTGAGAGTGTTCATGATGTTTGTAGTGTAAAATTGGTTAACCAGAAGGTAAACCAGTGTTTTAGTGAAAATTTTTATTTATTTATTTTTTAAATTTTTGGTAAAAATGGCTTTAATAAAAGAATTCCCATAATTTTGAACAGCTTTCTTTGTATGAAATTTCATTCCATGAAGAGAACATGGGTTCTTCTTTTTAATATTGTATGTACCATGCATTGTATAAGAATTAATTTCTATAACCAACTTTACATACACTAAATATGTTCATAGATGTCAAGCAAATTTCCAACATGTTTCGGCACATTACAGGTGACATCCAGGAGTCCTCTCAGTAGTCATCAGAGCACCCTCAAAATGATCTGTTACACAGTGAGCGAGTAAACACAGCCATATACTTGTGCACACATTGAAATTCAGTTAAAACACATGAATACCCAGAACAAAAATTTTAAACACTAGGGCACATATATAACACAACCAGAACTCAATCCATATTTGGGCTTCATGGTGTTTCTGGATGATTACTAACATCTAGTGAGGACTGTAGAGCTACCACTCACAGTCCGCATGATGCTTAATGGAACATCTCTCTGAATGTTTTAAAATTTTTTATTTTGGATATACATGTATTTTAACTGAATTTTAGTGTGCGTTCTATGATGGCTACTGAGAGGACTTCCTGATGATAACCCCTGTGATGTGCCGAAACATGGAGATTTGCTAAATATCTGACGAGCATATTTTGTGCGTGTAAGGTTGGTTATATAAATAAATGAGTTCTTCTTGTTACCTTAACATTTTGCATTAAAAAAAACACTTTATGACAACGAAGCTTTTTCTTGCTACCTTAACACTTTCAATGAAAAAAAAAACCTCTTTGTGATAATTAATGGGTCATATTCATCTGTTCAGCCCGCATGTAAGATTATGAGGGTTCTCTAGATCAATTGCCCAGTGTGTTAAAAGAGCTATTATGGTATAGGATCACTTGCAGGAACTGCAATAAGAGCAATGTATGAATGAAGGTAGATTGTGGAATATATCATACCACATGGGTAGGCAGGAAAGTGTTCACAAAATGTGTCAAATGAAATGCAAGAGTGCAGGATATATCACATATGAAGCAGGAAGGTTTAACCTTCGCACAGTTGTCAGCTTTGTGAAGTCATAAAGTTTGCTCTTCTCGTTCAGAAGTTGTCATTGCATGACATGATGTGATACCTAATTTGCGTTTATCATAATTTGTGTTTGAACTTGTCTGTAGTGAGGCTGCAGTTTAATGAAAACCCCAGACATTTTTCTTTTCAGAGAATCAGTGAGGAAGACATGGACCCAACATCTGTTGCTCTTGAAGAGGAGCATGAAGCCTTAACAAAAGTAAAATACATAGATCGCGTCCAGATTGGACGATATGAGATTGATACATGGTATTTTAGTCCTTATCCAGAAGAGTATGGTAAACAGGCTAAGCTGTGGATTTGTGAATACTGTCTCAAGTACATGCGACTTGAAAAGACTTTCAGGTATCACATGAGTGAGTGCATTTTTAGGCAACCTCCAGGTAAAGAAATCTATCGGAAGAGTTCAATTGCAATATGGGAGGTTGATGGAAAAGATCATAAGATATACTGTCAGAACTTGTGTCTTCTGGCAAAACTGTTCCTTGATCATAAGACACTTTTCTTTGATGTGGAACCATTTCTTTTTTACATACTATGTGAAGTAGATAAGCATGGTTCCCATCTTGTTGGTTATTTCTCAAAAGAGAAAGAATCTCCAGATGGTTATAATGTAGCATGTATTTTGACGCTTCCTCCATATCAGCGCCAGGGTTATGGAAAATTGCTCATTGCATTTAGCTATGAGCTTTCCAAATTAGAAGAGGCCGTTGGAAGTCCTGAAAAGCCACTGTCAGATCTTGGACGCTTGAGTTACCACTCATACTGGTCATGGGTCATTCTTGAGATATTACGGGACTTCACAGGAGTCATCTCAATTAAAAAAATAAGTCAGATGACAAGTATCACGGAAGATGATATTACTGCCACACTGAACTCCATGGGAATGGTTAAGTACTGGAGAGGACAACATGTGATCTGCACCACTCCACAGTTGGTTAGTCTCCTTATCAATTCAAGTCACTTCAAAAAACCAAGGCTTGTTGTAGATACAAGTTCATTGCAATGGTTGCCACCAAAGAAAGCTCAGGTGAAGGCAGTAAGAAAATAAAATTAAGTCATTCTTACAAAATTGGGTGACACCATTGCACAAATATGGTAGTCTTCATGATAGTAGCCTATAGCAATTGTCCATTGCTTTGTTGTAGAACTATTATCCATGACTGGTAACTACAGACTTGGAAGGAATGCAATGAATGTGGAGTGGGGTTGGATTTCTGCCTGCTGACACATTGTGTCTGTGACTGTCTTCTGCTAATATCCATGCAAAAGCATTAGTCATTTATGTTACATTGGCTGTGCAAGTTGTAGGTTCATATCTTCATCTAATATGGAGCTTTAGTGACAGTCGTCATTCTCAGTATTATTCCTTTAATGTTCAGTGTCACTGTCAGGGTCGACCTGGGGCTTGTTTCACAAAGCAACAAGTCCTGTCATGACAGGTGAAAATACTATTCAGAATGACATTAATGACTGGAGTCTGTTTCACAGAACAGCAAGTGACAAGTGACTAGTAAATTGCAACAAAGTGATAGGCAAATTTGAGCTGTTTGACAAGTGTTTGTTTCACAAAGACATTTCTCTGTCACAGGCACTTGTCATTGCATAGAGTCTTTTGACCGAGGTGGTGATTAAGGTTACACTAATCAGGTTTAAATGATTGTGTGATGCAGACAGATAGTGAGGACATTGTGTTTAGGTTAAAAGTATGTCAGTATGTGCTCCAGTGATTAGGAATACAAGAATGAACTTGTGATTCGGGGACAAAGAATTTACAGACACGGATTGAATTTTAGTGAGACAGAAGGGAGTTACGAATATACTTATGGGTTCCATCTAACTTCAGTGAAGATGGAAGAATGTCTCGGCATGGTTGGATTCTTTTTGTATCAGGAAACCAACCAAAGTCGTGCTCCAAGTGAGAAGCAGTTGCTGCAAATAGCACTGCATTGGCTAGATACAAGAGTACAATATTCAGTGGATTACATGCATTGTGTGTCTAAGGCCAGTGTATGTATTCCTGTTTTCATCTCTGACAGTGGATGGTTAGGTCATATCAGCTGGCAATACAGATGTAGGTAACTTTGCCTGTTGCTGATCTACAACTGCCTCCTCAGCCTGAAAACAGTCACCACCATCCAAACCTTCTACAGAAGGATTATCCTTTCCAAGGATGTCTAGGATGAGGAGATCCATTTCATTGTACCTTACCTCCACCTGTTTCTATCATTCTTGCATTGTTTCTTTTTGCTTGAACTATAATACTGTATCAAGTTTCACATACACATCTGTGACTATTATATTACGCTAGTCTTCTGCATGTACAATGAATAATAATCGCTGTGCCAATTCTAAAACATAATTATGAATTTGTTAAGAGAAGTGAAACAGGGGAGAAGAAAGAGATAAGTAAATATTTAGTTTAAGAGCAATTATAAAGTGTGAAGGAACAAGGGAAGGTGATTTGTTGATCAGTACAGAATATTCTAGAAAAGAAGGGAGGAGGATGCAGTCCAATGTCTCATAACAGTCAATAGCATAAACAGACTTAATAAATTACGAAACTGAGTGAAATGATGCTGATGGGCACCCGCCTACACCACTGGTTTCCTAGAACCTATGGCCTAAATACTGATTGCACATTTCACACCCACCCATACATTTCTTACTCACCAGCATCCTCTTTTGCAAGTTTGACCACAGAGTGTCTTGAAAGTACTCCCACTGCCAGTCCTGGTGACTCGGCGAGCTTGGTTACTTCCTTCCACTTCTCATATTTCTTTTGTTTTATGTAATGTAAACCAACAAATGCACACTTTTTAAATTAAGGTTTTAATTCACTTCTTCGCATCTTCTACATTTTTCGAACATGAGTTCATCATTAGGAAGACCATTTGTACATGCAGATTTGTACTGGCAGTTGGTACCATTTATCTTGAGTGATATATAATTTGACATTAGCTGTTTTTGACTGCATGTATTGTTATACCATATTGCTGCATTAGTTTTGTACAATTTCTTTATATACCAATATAAGAATTAAAAAGAGAAATTGTACAAAACTAATGCAGCGATATGGTATAACAAAACATACAGGCATAAACTACTAATGCCAAATTATATATCAATCAAGATAAATGGTACCGACCACCAATGCATCAATACGATAAAAGCAGCTACACACTATCGTTGAAACCAAGAACTCAAATTTCTGTGTATCAAAAAACAAAAACTCAACAAATGACTTTATAAAATCCACTTAGAATGTGCTGCAATATGGAATAACAAGTGGCAACTAATCCAGTCTTCTACTGATGACAAACTACAATGACGAATGAAACACAATATGATAATGTCAAAAGATAACTGGACCATCTCCAACTTAAACAACAACAGCGCATCCCAACTCTTCAAAACAACCAAAAACATCAATGACCACAATCTTACCGTAGAGTACAAAATTTAACAGAAATTAAATCCACAAAAGAAGAAACGAAACTCTTAAATCTTGGCTTCCAACATAGCATCAAAAAGCCACTAACAGCATATTCCACTAACCTTATAATATAAACCGAAAACGCTATAAAACTCCTGGATACCAAATGACAGAATGCATACCACGTCTTAGCCACCAAACAATTGAAACAAATCCCTAATTTAAATAACTCCTACAGCATTCTACATAAAAGACAACCCTATGTCATAAAACAACTAAAACAAAAACTTGTAACAAAAAATGCAATACTTGTCCAAGCCAATAAAGGCAAAACAATTGTAGTTATATATAACAACTCATATATTGAAAAAGTATGAACATTTTGAGCAGTCAACCACTTCCCGACCCTTCGCAAAGACCCTACTGAGAAGTAAGAAAAACTAATATACAAAACATTGCAACAATGCAATAAAATCTTAGATAAACAAAAAATAAAATACTTAACCCAAAAGAAACCTTCACCCCCAATACTAAAAGCACAACTAAACTACATAAACCTCATATTCCCATCTGCTCCGTAATCAACAATATTAATGTTCCCACATACAAAATAGCGAAACACTGAGCTCAAATTCTAAATAAACACCTTACACTCAATAATCATTATATTGCTTCTAATTCAACAAACCTAGCTAACAACCTAATAAATTGTAGATTAAACGAAAACCACAAACTTACCACATTTGATATAAAAGACCTCTTCATTAATATCCCCATTAGAAGCAACCCTATTTATCACAAAATCTCTACACATGCTAAAAAATAATGACTTACTGATAACACATCAAATACTGAACAATGAAATTAGTTCTCTCACAAAACTATTTCACATTTCTAAATAAAAGATACCAACCAAAAAAAAGGTGTAGCCATGGGATCACAAGTCTTGAACACAATTGCTGAAATATTCCTACAATACTTCAAAGATAAAGATATAAAATGTCTTCTCGACACCAAAAACATAACATTCTACATACGTTACATGGATGATATTTTTATTATATATGACTCCAAAAGGATGCACCTGACCTTATCACCACGAATATGAACCAAATGCACAAAGACATAAATAAAATTTAATCCAGCACACGAAAACAAAACTTCTTAGACCTACTCCTAATTCGAAAACCAACTAAGATTGAAACTGATATATTCCGAAAGTCTGCCACCACAGATACAACCATCAATTTCTGCTCAAACCAACTTATAGAACATAACATATGCACATTCAGATACTACATCACTAGAATACATTCACTTACACCCAAAAGACAACAAAATGAATGGACCATAATACAATACATCACACAAACCAACAACTTTCCATATACACTTATCCAAAAACTAAACTCCCAATTACAACACACACACAACTACGACCGAAACAATAACACCAATAGAGACATAACAACCTGGACAAAATTTGCATATTACAACCCACTGGTTCACAAGATCAATCTATTTCACCACACAATTATGGGAATGTGCTGTCAAGAGCACCAACATTATACAACATCTTAACAAATTTAACTCAACCAATAACCTACAGGAACGTAAAATGTGTGGAATTTACAAACTCACATTCAATCCATGTAAATTATTATATGTCGGACAGATAAGCCGCAATCTCTAACAGAGATACCAAGAACACATCAGATACATAATACAAAATGACCCACAATCAGCATACGCTCCACATATCCTAAATAACAACTATGAATATGGTCCCATTAACACTACCTTGACTCTCCTAAAACAAATCACTAAAACCTCACTATTACTTCCATATGAATAATTTTATATCCAATCACACTATCACCACACAGTACTCATACTGGAACAAAACACAAGTGAACACAACCTAATGTACCAACTGATCTTCGACCCCCATGTTATGTCACCACCTTAATACACACCGATCAACACTACCATTTCCTAGACCTTGAGCACATCCTTCCACCTGCTAGACTGCTTACATAAATGGTACGTACAATATTCTAATCATTTTATGAGACATGATATTGCATTTCTTGAAAAACTTTTAATATAATGTTTTAGAATTTCATATTTTCATATTTTAAAAATTTTTATCACAGATTAAAATCTACCATATTTTGTACTTTTATCGATATACTAAGAACTTAGCATTTTATACTTAAAATATCTTATATAGCTTTATTATAATTTAATCTTCTGCAGAACAGCGAGTTTGTTTGCAATTGCCGTTTTACCTCTTCTTGCTTCCTTTACCTAACTTATCACACTAATTTTTGTGAAGTTCACTGGCGACAAGTCTATCGAAAGATTTTGTGAAACAGGATTTAGTGCTACTTGTCACTTGTCACACTTCATGAAACAGGTCCCTGTATGTCACCTGGAATGACATGTTTTCTTGCCCAGTTTGTTGGCCTACTTAACCATCTGATATGGCTGTTGGTCTAATGAGAAGTTTCTTGATTAGTTTTTCCATTTAGTTATTTTCATTTCACATTTATCTTACCTCTCAGCCCTACTTCTACTTACTGTGCCAAGTCCATTCTGTAATCCCTTCATCACACTCCAGGTTTTGTGTTAAGTAGGTTCTTTGTTTTATCCATGCCATCTGAACTGAAGTGGATGACTCCTAGAATTCGTTTCATCTTTATGCACTTCTCTTCTGTCAAACTTGTAAACTCAAAAGACCTCTCTCATCCTCAGTGGCCCTGGGCTGTTTTCCACTGCACACCAATAATTAATAATTTACTGTTATTATTAGTTCAGAAAAGCATTTCTTTGCACTCCTTTCTGCCATTGTTGGCACTTAATGTAAAATTCGTCATGAAAGGTGAAAATTCTGGGCCTTTGTATCTGCATTACTACACCCATTTTGTCCATCTGCTCTGAATACATATTTTATATCATATCACATAATGCTCCCCCAAGACAATGGTATTGCATATAATATTGGAGCCAAATACAATACATGGACCAGGGTGTGAATATATCAGTGACACTTCATTACTGGGCTGGCCTGCTCAGACTTATTGAGGGAGATAACAATGTTATGACATTCTTTTAGGGTGGGAGGGGGAGAGAAGAGAATAACTGACACTACTTGATGTTTGGCGTGTCTTACGTACATTCTTCAGTGAGGCCAGTAATGCTTCTTCAGTAATGGAGGAAAATTCTTTCAAATGCAAATTTGGTGATTTCCAGGGCTTCTCCAATGAATTAATAACAGTGACATCAGAGTTGGTGAATATTTTGAAAGGGTTTGGGAATGTTGATGATGAAAATCCTGAAGAACAGGTGCTAAGAGATGTGTGGCTTCCATTACCTCACTGATGCAGATGTTATTAGAGCACTGCCTTGCACCAAAGGGATATGGAACTTAATGAGTAGGGTGACATTGAGGAAGGTAGATGATTACATGGTTCACATTGTGGTACTGCAGGCTGTTAATGCTTTCAATACAGTGACGTAATGACAAGGAAAATTTGAACTGTAGTGTAGACAAGTCAGAGCCACTTACAAGGGAAACAAACATTATGCACTGTTTGTCACAATAAAAATATCTTGTAGACCTGCTACGTAAACAAAGGCTATGTGACGTAAGAATGCATAACAAAATATATCACATCTGTGATTTTCAGTTATTTGTGCATCTTATCCCAGATGACTGTGAGTTTATTGTGTGTGTGTGTGTGTGTGTGTGTGTGTGTGTGTGTGTGTGTGTGTGTGCACATGTGTTGGGGGGGAGGGGTGTGGTCGGATAAAATGAGGTTATCCTGAATGTCCTAGTACTAAGTCTAAGAATCTTTTCCATGCAGTTCTAGGCATGGCTGGCATGTCAAGTGTTGGGGAGTCATTGTAACTGTCAATGGAAAATAACATTGCCTCTATAACCTGCACAGTGACATAGATATGCATGATGAGAGTAAAGTTAAGCTCCTTGTATTTTGAAAAATCACGCAAGCTGGAAGTAAGTTCACATTCTGGCTGCTTTAACCCAAGCGAATGAACTTTACTTACTCCATGGAGCAAAGTCCTTCTCGAGAAGCTAACCAGTTCTCAGCGAGTCACGAAATTCCCCACGTTTTATGGAACCAGTAGGTTCATTACTGCATTTATAAGTGCCTGCTACGCGTCCCTATCCTGAGCCAGATCGATCAAGTCCATGCTTCCACATCCCACTTCCTGAAGAACCATCTTAATATTATCCTCCCATCTCTGCCTGGTTCTTTCAAGTGGTTTCTTTCACTCAGGTTTCCCTACCAAAACCCTGTATACACCCCTGCTCTCCCCATACGTGCTACATGCCCAGCCTATCTCCTCTTGATTTGATCACCCAAACAATATTGGGTGAGGAGTACAGATCATTAAGCTCCTCATTATGTAGTTTTCTCCATTTGCCTGTTACATCATCCCTCTCTCCTCAGAACCCTATTCTCATACACCCTCAGCCTATGATCCTCCCTCAGTGTGAGCAACCAAGTTTCACACCCATACAAAACAACAGGCAAATTAATAGTTCTGTATATCTTAATCTTTGTATTTTTAGATAGCAACCTGGAAGACAAAAGATTCTGCACCAAATGATAGCAAGCATCCCTCGACTTTAGTCTGCTCTTAAATACATAAATGAACCACATGTACTAATTAAAGAGGAGGATGGGGGAACTCCAAAGAGAAGTTCTTCCTTCTGTGGGAAATTGAACTGGCCTATTGCTACTCCCTTGACTTTTTGGGCTATTCTGGTTCTCACATACTGAATCAGAAATCTGTATGTGTGAATGTGGCAACTATTTTTTCTGAACAAAAATATGGCAATGTGGGAAATGGAATGTGTATGTTTGAACTCGCTTAGATTGTACTTGTAAATGCTACCATCAAATGCAGGTATATAAAGAGTGCACACACTTCTGCCTGCAAACATCAGTGCGTTGGTCACCTCACTGAGAAATTTAAATCTATGGTAGTAGTGGTAGCAGCAATTCTCCATGGCAGAATATACATGAGTGCCATGCAGAGCTACATGAAGCATTAGATGATTGACCCATACCATATAAAACAGTTGCAAGGTGGACTGAGGCATTCATAAGAGGAACAGTGCCAAGTACTGACATCCTGTGTCTGTTCACACAGATATGTCATTGGCTACAGTCAAACAGTTCATGGGTGAAGAAAAATGTTCAGATATTATATCAGAAGGACATCCAAACCACAAGAATTTGCAGGCTCTTAAATATGCTAAGCAGCATGACATAGTGATGTCCCTGTAAAAATTACTATAGCACAGCACAGATTACGGAAAGCTAAGAGAACTTGCCATAGGAAAAAGATGACTTTAGACCAAAAATGGTAAATTACATTTTTTTTTTAACTCATGGTTCCGTGCATCATGATTCAATGTTAATAAAAAGGTCCAACTTGATGCAACAATATGCAGACATTTATTTACTGCAAAGTCACTCTGCATGTTTAGGGCGTCACAGCACCCATCATCAGGAGCACTAAAAACTGTAACCGCTACCTCTGGTATAGGTCGTAATACTGGTACAGCTACTTCCTTCCAACATGGTCTGCTCAGGACCTGAGCGTCACAGCACCCA
>Ga0268261_10002203_pt1 | contig 13887 bp, 9 predicted proteins | sample TergutNc150P1_FD_190353 | JGI IMG/M metagenome (GOLD analysis project Ga0268261, IMG submission 190353) | Nasutitermes corniger P1 segment gut microbial community from laboratory colony in Florida, USA - Nc150 P1 (SPAdes) (version 2) | ecosystem: Host-associated > Arthropoda: Insects > Digestive... | reverse complement strand
ACTGTTTCCTAACCCCCGGGTCATTTAGCTTCCTCAGATTAAATCTTCCCCCTTCAAACTTCTGTGCTGCTTGTTTTCTTACTGCTAATCTTTCCCTAACTTTTGCAACCACCAGATAGTGATCAGAATGCATATACTACAAAATGGAAATAATAATACGAAACGTTTAACTTATATGGCACTAGTGAGACCGATACTTGAGTATGGAGCAGTGTGTTGGGACCATACAGAGCGGTGTGTTGGGACCATACAGAGAGGGTTAGGTGAGCGCTTTAAATTGGGTGCAATAGAGAGCAGCTAAATATGCAAATAACACAAATGAGTCAGGATGGGAAACTGTGGCACAGCACAGATAGATAGCATGAATATGTGCCCTCTTCAAGGCATAAACTGGGGGACGGGCTTGGAAAGGGATAGAGAATAGACTTCTAAAACCATTCTACCTTAGAAGGGACGATCATAATCGGAAAATTAGAACTAGGAAACAAAAAACAGACGGTAAATATTCCTTCATAAATAGGACCATTAAAAGCTAGAACCAATTACCTGCAGGCTTACTGGCGTCTTTCTCCTGTAAACTAAACACTTTTTGAAGGAGGGTTAAGAATGTAGTGGGATTGAGTGCAAATAAGTGAAGTGATGTGTAGTGAAATAACGTGATTTATGTTAAGCGATTTTGTTTTGAAGTGAAGTAAAGTGAAATGAGTTACAGTGAAGTACTTGGGGACAAAAGTACTATGTACATTAGGGTGACCTTATAGTGAGGGTACTTGATTGTACTGTGACTATTTCATTTGGTGTGTATCTTGTACTGTGGTTGTTTTAACGTGCGCGTGTGCGTGTGTGCGCGCGCGTGCGTGTGTGTGTGTGGGGGGGGGGGTGTTTTGGTAATATGTGTACTTGTATTTACTGTGTTCTGTATTATTTGTACTGTGTTTTTGTACTGTTTTGTTTATGTATATTCATTCTTATTTGTTTTGTCTGTACTGGTGTTGGGACTACTGCCAGTGTCAAAACGGTGGCAGTTGCGGTGGCGGCGGTAGTGGTGGTGGTGGTGGTGGTGGTGGTGGTGGCGGCGGCGGTAGTAGTAGTAGTAGTAGTAGTAATAATAATAATAATGTCTTGGACAATACAAATGAACTACAGAATGTGTGTGGTGTCTTCTTGTATGTAACAGAAAAAATACAATTTTAGAATCAAGTCTGATTATGCCAGAAACCCCCAAAACAGCAGTTGTAGTAATGAAACTTCCAGACACGTTGTTAAGCCGTGGACATACATTGTGGATGGTTAACTTCTACAACAGTCCAGAATTGGCAAGGCAGCTAAAAATCGAACATTCCACTGCTTGTGTAGGCACACTCAAACTGAACAGGAACAACGTCCCCAAGGAAGTAAATGATAAAAAACTGAAGGAAGGAGAAACCATAGATATTCGGGTCCAGTCACGGTACCAAAATGGCGTGACAAAAGAAGTGTAACTATGGTGTCAACATACCACAGTGCTGACATGCAGAGGGTTTCTAAGAAAGGCAAGGAGATGCAGAAGCCTTTGTACGTGATTGATTATAACTGCAACTTTTGGGAAGTCAACCTTAAGGACCAGTCACTGCATATGCATGTGGTTAAGTGAAAGATGACGACCAAATGGTACCTCAACTTCTCAAAAAGCTACTGAACTCTACAGTTCTCAATTCAATTGAAGTTCACAGACAAGTCACAGAAAGAAATATAGAGCAGCTATACAGAATACAGTTAGTGGAAGATTTGTTTATGAAACATGCACAAGCTGCAGGCAAGCAGAGTGTACCGGGGCGACACAAAACCAATAACACAATTCCAAGGCCAACTAAGATATTTTGTCAGAAAAGTGGCACCCAAAAGTGAAAATTCAAAATCCCAGAGGAGGTGTGTGGTGTGTTCAGAGCACAGAAAAAAGAAATCTTCAGTGTACTGCTGTCAACTGTGTGTTGTGGTCCTTTGTTTTGAAGATTGCTGTAAGCTGTACCACATGACACTCAATTACTAAGATAATGAAAATTATTATACTGCATCTACACAGTTTTGAGATTTTTCTGTTAAAATTTTAGTAAAATCACGTCATTAATTTGTAAATAACATTTTTTTAATGATGGTTGCATTTTCAACATTATGGAATTTAAAACTCCTCCGTCCATGGATAATGTATGAATTTAAACGTCATCCACAGCTAGGGGTTAAGTAGGGATATGTTAACCCTATCTTAAATGTGTCCTGTAAGTCCAACGCAATTTGTAAAGTCACGAATATGGTTGTCCTTCATACTGGATGCACACAAGGTAACACCCTGAAAAATTTACTACATCTTTAGGCAAGAAGAGTATCTAATATGCTTTACAGACAAGCTGCTAAATTTCTTATTTCCCACAAAATGCCACATCATTTACAATTTATTCTTTTCAACTTCAAATAACATCCCTGTTTTTTGTAAAGTGTTAAAATTTAAATATAAGCTGCAATGTGCTGATCCAGTTATTTCAATGAAGAGCCCATCACTCCATGGTTAAGACAGCACTGTTGTTTTCTGCAATATGAATATTTTCTTATTTTATTACTGATAATGTCTTCTGTTGTCGTATCTTTGCCAATCCATCATTTTTGATGGGTAAACATCCCCAGGCTCTATTATGATCATCATCACATTGCAGTTCCATCTATAACATGATCTCATGGTACGGTCCTTAAAAGATAAGTGTAAAAATATGTACCTTCAACCTGTGCAGCCTCAGAATGTAACCGTGTTCCAATTTAGGGAAAGCTGTTTCACGCCTGAAGAAAATATGCACCCGAAATGTCTCATCAGGTCCACAGGTTTCATCCCTCAGTCTCACAACTGCATGCTTTTTGTCTTCTCTGGGCAGCTAAAGATATACAGAGAGATTTGCACCTTTATTAATTTCTCTTCACATAAATGCACAATTGTTACCTCAGCCACAAATTACCTCAGAACAGTAACATGTCTGGAAACAATAACAGTAACTGAACTAGTCAAGAAACAACTCATTATAAACGTTCACAGGAATTTAACACTCAGCCCTATCCTCAGCCAGACGAATCAATGGGTTTGCTTCAGTTTCTTGCTGAAGAAAACTCTGTCAGCATTTTTACACATTGTGCTGGTGCTGTGTTAAGATACATGTCATTTGGACAGTGAAGAGTGCTTACTGCATTAGATATTCTAACATTCATCATTTCATGGTTAATTAGGACAAGTAATGTTAAATTCGGCCCATCACAGCATGCAAGCAAATGGGCAAGTGGAGGTACAGCTTCAAGCATACCTAAACTTGGTAACCATGGCTCGAGATAAAAGTGAGCGAGCAGTCTGATTCACGTCCCCGTCTCTTTACCTACAGGGAAAGAGCCAGCAGTACCCACTCAGCATGACACCAATATGGATGCTTAAGAGAAGAAATAATGTGTTAGCCTACCAAGTAACTGAACCCTGCTTCCTTGGTCTCAAACCTACGGCATGCTTACTGTTATCAACTGCACTATGCTAGCTCCCTTAATTAGATTCCCTGCAGTCCCAGATTCAAACCACATTGCTGTATTATTCAGCAACTGCACACAATATATGCCACATTCAGAATCAGTTTTACCTTTGCAATGGTGTGAATCACTCCATATATATTAAATCTCTTATCAGGTTCCGTCAATTCCGAAAGTTTTTTGTACGTATGTTTGTTCTGTGTCCTCTGCAATGACACTGCACTGTCATCCAGTGCATGCTGAATTTGATTATCGCAGGATGAGGATGCACACGGTAAAACACTAGGTGATGTATGACTCAAGATGGATGGAACTGGTGAAATTCTTGCTGCGTTACATGAAGTTTCAGTAGAACCTGCAGATAAATCGACTGTGTTTGGCGTCTCATGTTGTTCCAGAGACACATCTAAAGATTCACAAACTGTTGATGAACCTTGTTGTTTGGAAGTGCCAGCATTCTGGAAGAAGAGCATTCCACAATTAAGTTCAAATGCAAAGTATTTCAAATTAAGAGAGGAGCACATAAACACTTCTTTTCTGGAGACCACCCAACCACACAAACCCACACAAAACTTGATGCTGTAAAGCTGTGCTAAATGCATTCTTAAAAACACAGTCCCCTACTGTAACTGTGTAACATTTTTGACAGTTGGCTGATGTTTCTGACCACATATTATAGTGGTTCTGCATACTCTCACTAAATACTCTTGCCTCAAGGTCGAATAAATGTAATACTCATGCATAAGTTACTCAGTTACATTCTGCAATTCTTTCTGTTCCTACACAGTGGAGGAGCACAGAGGATGCATTAAGTGGCACCTTAAATCTGCCAGCAATAAACATACTGGGACGAAAAGCTGCCAATATATTGGGTGCAAAGAGCAAACTACCAGATAGCAACTCTTGTTTTATACACAGAACATTCAACAGACTGACAGCAATATGACTTTTCTTGCTGTAATAAAATTCTTGTTACCAGCCCACGTCAGTCTAGTGTAGTTACACTGCTATTAATAAATTCACATTTCCTGATTCACGTCACGGAAGCCAACCACAGCACAATTAGCACAGATGCCTTCGAAACATACAAGCAGAAATACAACAGTAGACTTACTGTAATGTGAGGTTTTCTTGAAAAGATGATCTTTGCACTTGGGTGTTCAGGTAGGCCCATGTGTGCCTCCAGGTGATGACAGCCCTCCTCAATGCGATACTGTGAGCTCTCCCTTACGCATGCCGCACAAAATGCAGCAAGATCACCTTCATGCAAACAGGCATCTGTCAGTGATGTGGCAAACTTATTGTATGTATAGACACTGAACAACTGTCCTTTATTGCAATCGGTGGTAACTGCAAGAGAAATATTATAAATATATTGAGATGTTCCTTGTGAACACTTCATCGTAAAGTCACTGTTGGCGCCCTGCTCTGGTATCACGGGAACATATAAGCATGAACAGAACTAATCTATTCATTAATAAATGTCAATCAAAGCAAAATCTAATTTAATTCCACTATTAAACACTAATCACATAATTCTGAACACTAATTCATGAACTGGTTACTGCTTCTTGTAATCAATTTATACTGTTAACAAACTGTAGTTAACCCTTATGGTTAATATTACATTTGAAATCGCTGTATGCAACTTAAATATTCACTTGTAAATAATAATACCCTTTTGGTAACACATGTATTGTAATTGCCTCTTGCAATATATTATGTAGATCGCGTTTGTTGGTGCAGAGCGCAAGCTTATATGTGCCGTTGTGGCTCGGAGTTACAGATGAACTTGCTACACTGTTGCGTACCTTATGTGTGTGTCCAGTCAGTACAGCTTCCCCTTTGGATTGCACTTATACTGATGTTACACTGCTGTGCACCTTATGGATTACACTGAATACTGTAAAACATTAATATAACTTCACTGCCCTATGCGAATGAAGCATTGTGGACGCTTGCGTTTGCCTCATGCAAGATGCAAGCCTTTACGCATCTGAGCGAGCGTGGAGTTGCTGGTCAACTGAAGCAGCTTGACCTAAGCCAAGCTTATGCGCACGAGACTACACAAAGAAGGGACACTATTTCACGCCGAATCAAAGTTCTAGAACAGTCTTGTGATGATGTCATCTGCCTACCCATGTGTGTCACGCAGCCACTTGGAATGAACTGACATGACACTACTACTGGTAACAAATATAAAGTGAAAAATGATGCACAAAATTAATACAAAAATTTGAACTCTAGCATGAACAGTCAGTCACAGAAAACATTCTAAAAGAACTCTCTCTCTTGACTTATATAAACTAATCCAAATATTGTATTTGGTCACTAGTATTCAATAAATACTGTCAGCACAACTGTAGTTTTATGTAACAAAATGCTGTATGTTCTGGTCTGAGCAGACCAAACAGCTTCATTATGGTCTGCTAAGACTGAAACATGTAGCTCTTTGTTACACAATAAATGCATGGATGTGTTGATGGTATTTTATTGAAAATTGGCAATTATATGTGATAAGTGGGTGCCTGTCACCACGGCATGGCGCGTCCTCGAGCTGCGGATGGAGGAACGGCCTCCGATATGGAGGGCTGCTGCGAATATATTGAATAAGTGGTCGCGGATAGCCGACAAGGGGGGGTACTCCAGCTTAGGGGTTGGGTAAGATGCTAAAAACTCCTCACCGTAAAAATGTATCTTGTTATGGAATATTCAAACAGAAAGCCTCAGACCTGGACTGATATTTTGGTACAACCTAAGCAACAAAAAAAGAGACATAAGATTTGGTACTTGGAATGTTAGAAGCCTGTAACGGGCAGGTTCACTTACGGCAGCAGCCAGGGAATTAGCAAGATATAGCAGGTTAGGTTAGGTTAGGTTAGTTTAGGTGGGACAAAGGGGACACAGTAAAAACTGGGGATTATAATTTTTCTATGGAAAAGGAAATGAATATCATCAACTGGGAACAGCATTTATTGTACACCACAGAATACCAACAGCTACGAGAGCAGAGTTTGTTAGCGACAGGATGTCATATATAGTTCTGAGAGATTGCTGGTGTAATATCACTGTTCTGAATGTGCACAGGAATCTCGACTAGAATTTCCAGGCCAGCCATTCAGAAAGCACTGATGCACAGCGGCGGCAACTTTGCTCTCACTTTTTAATAGGAATCCCATTCGTCCTGGTTTTATGGGTTTTAAACCTTTGGAGACGGAATAAAATTCCTGGCGCAATCTGCAAAACTCTTGATTAAATTACAGGAATTACATGACTTCATTTTTTTTCATGCAACCTTTTATACATATATAAAAAGCAAAACCCAAGGGAAAAATTCCAGCAGTGCTGTCCAGAATAGCCATGCACATTACATGTTACATTATTCAGGAATGGAACCCAGTACCTTGTGATCCATATATAGATTATTGGGCTTCAAAGAGGGTTAAAGAGCTCTGCCTCAGGGTTCACCAAGTAATAAAAATATGGCATTTTTGATAATTCGTACATTTTTACTTGCCCATAATGGGAGAAAACATTTTTAGTAGGACTGCCATCAACCATACACTGACAGGCAGGAACAGGAAATGACTGCGTAGATTGTGATTATAGAGTCCGGACTGAGACCAGGAAGGGTGAGGAACACGCACGTATTGAAAAATATAAATAAAATGAATTGAACAGTATTACTACTACTACTACTATTACTACTACTACTTCGCTGTTTGTATCTAAATGCCACGACTTTTATGTTAGTTTTCTCGCTCTAGTAATGTAAATCTGCTTTTTTTCATTGGATGTTGCAATAAACACACCGTCATACTTCCCTTTCTGCTGCCACATAAATGTTATTAAGTGCACCAGTCTTTGGTCTTCAAAAATGCGATACCTAACATTTATTCAACTTCCATTTTGTGGGCATTACAGTGGAACTCATATTACTGATCATTTCTTATTGAAACATTTCATGCACAGATGATCTGGATAACAATAATGCACAGTAATATAACAACAGGTAATGTAATACAAAAGAAATGCTGCAAAGAAGTAGGTTCCCTCTTTTTCTCTTCTTTTTCACAACTGAGCCTCATGAATTAAAATCTAAAAATCCAATACTCATAAATTTATACTGTTCTTTACCAGATGTCTTGTGTTGCTCAAACAGTCCTGCACCATACAGAAAAGTTAAGCTAATGACATGTCAATATACATTAAAACTGTGTATTTCTGTTTAGCAGCTTTCATTACTTCAGGCAAGTGTGACCACATTTTTCAAAGTCCTACACATGATGTGTGAGCACAAGACAGAGAAATTTAAAAATGAATACTACTACACTACATACAAGGGTGAGTCAATAATTATCTGCACTGTATGTTTCATATTTAGAAAAACAAGGGCAGAGATCTTACAACTACATAATTTATCAATACAGTCCCCTTGCTTTACAATGTGCTTTGTCCATCACCGCACAATCTGATTTATGACCTCAGAATAAGACGTTTTGGGCTGACAGACAAGCCTCGCATGCACCGTTACATCCAGTTGCTGGTCTGTGGTATACCGACGGCCTCTTAAGGCTTGTTTAAATGGACCAAACAGGTGAGTCTGAAGGTGAAAGGTCAAGAATACAAAGCGGATGCTCCAATACCGCAAAGTTTAGTTTCTTAAGGTTTTCAACAGTGTGGGCAGTGTCTGCAACAGTAATGGACACGGATTGGCGTCCGGTTCCTTCCCCATGCTTAACACTTGTGCGACCATTTTTTGAACCTCTCACTCAATTGACAACCCATTGTGACATGACACTGTTCCCATACTGCACTGACATCATTCTATGCACTTCGACAACTGGTACACCTTCAGCCCACAAAAATGGATCACTGCCCTCTGCTCTTCTTTGGTGCAAATGAAATTGGGAGTGTCCATGTTTGTGGCAAAAAAACTCATGACAAAAATGGACTGTCAAGATCACACCTGCACCACAATGGAAGGAGAGCAGTAGACCATGTGTATTTTGTCATGCCCAACCGGAAGTACAGCCAACTGCAAAACATGTACCTATTGTGTGGATAATTTTTGACTCACCTACGTACCTTCAAATAGACGTATTACTTGCAGCTGTCTATCACCTTTCTTATTGACAGGAAATACAGTGTCTACCACACCCTAAAAGAAAAAAGCACTAGCCACAAACATACTCCATTTCTTATAATAATATATACGTGTTCAGCACTTATTATTATTATTTATAACCCCCCCTCCCACTAGGGAATCATAACGGATGCTTGGATTACAGGTGGATTTGAACAGGCATTCCCTCCTATATCCTTTGTTTGAAAAGCAACCACTAACCATCTTTCGTAAAGCTTTTACCTCAATGAAACTTATGTTATAGCTCTTTTGGGTTCTGATGCAGCATATTAGTGTGGGAATGATACAATGTTTAGAGATATCTTTTTGATACCATCCTCGGGCTTGATAGAAATAAGAATGATGTCAGACTACTGGGTTTGAACAGCAAGCAAAACCTGTGGAGTTTTATATGGAAACAAAGTGTGTTACTGCAACGCAAAGATATTAACATGTGCCTTCAGGCACTTGGTAGGTTCCTGCTAAAAACAGTATATACAGAGTGACATGGCAGTTCACAGCAAGGTTTGGTTTTGGAATGAAGACACCAGAGTGATCCAAGATTTCAGTGTCTGGAGAGTGTGCAAAATTAGTAAGTTGCCACGCAGGTTAATGTACCAGGAATGTTTAAGATAGGTGATGTGCCATATCTGACTCAAATCTTCTCAGTAATTTTGGGTATTCTGAAGTATGCCACACTACAAAACCAACCTCTGTTAGCCGTAGTCTAGTGTGATTTGTCTAACCCTGAACTACATGACACAGGACTGGACATGGCAGGACAGAACTGTTAACATTTGTGTCTAATTGAAAAGAATCTACATTTTGAAGTTATTCATCTAGGTCACTTTGCTCTGCCTGCTGAACTCCATTTTGGATTCTCATACTTAGTGTCTTGAGGTTACACATAACCCAATGTTAACACTGACACTGTGTGATTGCACTGCACAGATCTTGTCAAGGAAGTTACTAAACCATCCTTACATACTAAGGTACACTGGTAAGAGAAACACAGCAATATAGAGTTCAGATCCTCTGATCTTTAAGCAAAACGCTTCATTTCTAACCAATCCACATGTACATTCTGTTCTGTATATTCTGGTGTTATTGTGCCAACTGACACTCTTGGGCTACCCTGACTGAGGTTTTTCCATGCTTTTTCCTCAGTTATAAGGCAAATGCCAGAGTATAACTCACAAAGACGGGACACAGCCCGCACTCTTCCCAAATTAATTGTGTTGTTCTATGTATTGTTTATGTGTAAATGTGTACTGTACTACCACCACGGGGTGCCAACCCAATTGCAGTTAACAAATATACCTATATCAATATAAAAAACTTAAATACAGATGAAATGTGCTGTAACAACCATCAAAATCTTGGGAGACCCTGTTATGGCACATACAGCTCCATTTCTGACAAAAAATTCTGCCAGATGCTACATCAATATTAGCACTGTATTGCTGCTATATACTGCCACGTGCTTGCACTTGGTCAAGAAATTTCCACTACTGTACCAGTTCTCATCCAACTGTACCTGACCCAAACCTTCACATCCTAATATTCTCTAAACAACACACTTGTGAGAACCTCACATCTTGTAATGTTACTTTCTCTTGAAAGACCTTTGACTTTAACAACAACATTGATGAAAATTTATATTTTCTGAGATGTTATACCATGTTGATTGTTAAGCAGTCCTACAGCAGTGCAATTCTTTCCATACTCTGGTGACTAGTTAAGTGACTGACATCACAAAGCACCCCAGAACACTTAAATCTCACTTCCTGTTCCTTGGGTCCAAATATTACCTTCAGCATCCTAAACACCCTCAATGTCACAATCCTTACCAGAATAATTTCATTTCCCAGCTTCTGATTACATGCATACAGTTCACTCAATGTGAGGATTTTTCCATGTTTACTCTCCACCTCTCTGATGAAAGAATTCAAATCAAGACTGGGAAGCCTGATCTCCTGTACACACGACTCAGTCATTTTGCACCTGAAAAAGTCATGCATGCATACAAAGTATCACTTATTTTCGTACTTAAAAATACAAACTTGGATCCAACATTCTGTTATATATGCACATTCATCAAAAGCTAACAAGCCATCATATTTCAGTATATATCTACAAGTTGGATGCCTGGTGCTAATTCCTGGCAATAGTACTGGGAATCCGTGTGTGTCATTGCACAAAGAGTACAATACGAACACAGGCCACAAAAACAGGAGAGCACTGCAAACTGTGCATCAAGATAAACATCAACTATGGGAGGAACCATACATTTTTGTGAACACACCACACAAAACATGCTCTGATTACTTATGGTTTGGATTATTCATGCATCTTGTCCCCATCATTAACCTGGTTAATCTGCATTCTGTAATACCAACAGCCCACACAAACAAATCACACGAACAAGCAAATACCACCAGGTTCAATGTCCTGTAGATCAAGCAAACTGGTTATAACGTACGCAAATTTCACAGCATTCAATTCAATCCAATTGATGGAATAAAATGATTACTATCACTATTCAAGAAGAACAAGTAACCTCTCACACAAGAAAACCCACAACATTTCGAAGTCTTCCATGAAATACATGTACTCACAAGCAATAAAAAATATTTCGTGTTAATGAAGTTTCTTAATCTGAACAGCACGTGATATATCAAATAAGTTGTGCACATGTAACTTTGAATTAACCACACAACTCTAACAGCGGCTTCGCTACTGCGACGCATATACCGGCTCGCCACAAACCCACTGATGAATTGCGCCACAACCTTTGTTTGGGATTCCCCAGTACTGCCAACTGGCGAGAATTTGGGCGGCAGTCATCCTTCATTTGCCTAACGAATTTTCTCCCGTGGTCTTCCATATGCAAGCGTTTATGCAACTCCTCACCACGTAATCTTTTACCCCCAATTTCGAGTGAAGGCCCAAACAGATCTCTTAATTAAATGAATGTATGACATGACACGCGGTGTATTTCCATTTAAATTACTTGACCTCATTAATCAGAGATAAGTACAAAATGCAAAGATTTATGCGGTAAACCACGAACTCGTATTTTACCCTGTTAACACAAAATCTTCTATGTTCCGTGGCAAACCCAGCCGCCCTTAAATGGAAAAAGGAAGTGCTTCCCTTAAAGGGGACGGTTGTTTAAATCAAACCGCAACAATTCTTAGAGCTGCATTTTTATGACCCTACATGCATGCTTTCTGTTTTGTCCGTCAAAGAAATAGCTTCACTGAGAACACCTTCAGAATATGGGAACAAGCGAATATGCCAGTCCTTCCATGAAATGTCGCAAAATCTACGATAGTTACTGATTTATGGTATACCGTAATAAAGCCTTAACATAACGCAAAAAAAAACAAAGATTTTAATTTGGTAATTTTGCTGTACCGTACCAACATACAAACACAAATATCAAAGGTTCGCAATAAACGCAAAAACGGTTTACTTTACCCCCAAGGAAAAAGCCCACTAAATGTGAGGGTACACAGACCTCAGATTCAGTGTGGACACTTGGGAAAATAGACAATTCTCCCTGTCAGGAAATGATGTATGATTTCCTGGTGAACCAGCTTACAGCCAGTTCCTAATATGGACATAAAAATAGATCAGCTGCACTCAGTAGCATATACTGCCCGCCACTCTCCTCAGAAAAAAAAATGCAGTATTACATGTTTTGCATTTGTATTGTTTTTAGGTAACAAGAAAAAATATAAATACGAAATATATAAAAATATACAGTGGTGTGCCAGTACTGAATTCTACCTTTACTCAACATGTACAGTACAATGTGAATAATGTGTCAGTGCGGTGCCTGGACTGCAAGTTCTAAAATCACAACAACTAATATGGTATTTGGAGCTTTATATATTGAAAGAAGTAATGCATGTGTACATCAACGGAAAACAAATATGTAACAAATGTTACCATGAACAGCACTGGTCAGACCAGTTGCAACAAACACGTTACTTGTATGGCACCTGGCTGTGAACAGCACAAGTAGTGAAACATAAATGTACGACAACCATCCTCAAAGACAGAAAATATGAGACACATGTTCCTATGATATAAAGAGCTCTAATATAATTACGAGAAGGCATGTGGCAGAAAGTATAAATCAAACTTGTTCTGCAGAACTGTGCTTTTGGGGAACATGGAGGGGCACTCCTTTCCTAGGGCCTTTGACAGAAGGGATACATTTCTTTATTTAGGGAACTTTTATAAGGAATTTGAGAGATATGTAAAAAAAAAAGGCCTTGTAAACAGGCAGCTGTCTCCATAGGGGCCCTGTCGGGGAACCTGGAGGTGCTCGTTTACTGGGACTTTTGAGAGAGAAAGAGAATGCATATCTAGGTTCCTTTTTCTTGGACGCAAAAGACATTAAAAGTCAAGTCTGGGGGCCATCTGAAACTTTAGCAAGTAACAGGGCTACACTGAGCTGATAACAGATTATGGGGCACAAAGGGCCCGTCTGTAAGGCCAAGGTGCATCGGGACCGTATGGGCATGAACCCAAATGCTAATCAATCAATCAATCAAAGGCAACTGATACAAATATACTGTATGTGAATACTATGTGCTGGTGTCAGCTGACTGGAAATGCACAGGACACACAGACGGTAGGAACTGTTTAGTAAGTGCAGCTGTGCAAGTTGACGGAACAAAAGAATGTTGTGCCTGGTAAGGGAGCACTAGCAACAGGCATGTTCATGAATGTAATATTAGTATAATGAAGACTGGTGGCCAGGATTACGTACTCGGTATAGCAGTTCGCTGCAGGTTGGACAGTCCTGGGATCGTATCGTGGTGGGGGCAAAATTATCCGTGTTCTTAAATCAAACTCAAGATTTTTATGCATTTTAGGTTATTTTATGTTCTTTTTACTGGTGTTTCATAAGTGCTTGGACGTTTATATTGAATCGGTCCTAAGTAACTGAGACTCTACTGTTTTTTTTATGTTTGTACCGTGCATTTCTAATATTAAAATTCCTTTATTAAAAACCAACTAATGCACATCACTTGTTGCGTCAACCCTAAATAAAATTAAAGTCACAATAAACACTCCAACATGTTTCGGTTCACGCAGGAACCATCTTCAGGGAGTTTCCCAGTGCTTGGCTAAAGCTATTTATATGTTTTTTTGTGTGCACGTCGATGGTGACGTAGTTAATGGTATGGCGGCATATCAGCCTGTTGTGCTGG
>Ga0268261_10002202_pt1 | contig 13889 bp, 14 predicted proteins | sample TergutNc150P1_FD_190353 | JGI IMG/M metagenome (GOLD analysis project Ga0268261, IMG submission 190353) | Nasutitermes corniger P1 segment gut microbial community from laboratory colony in Florida, USA - Nc150 P1 (SPAdes) (version 2) | ecosystem: Host-associated > Arthropoda: Insects >... | reverse complement strand
ATATATATATATATATATATACACACACACACACACACACACACACACACACACATATGATATAGTATTTTCTTCTACATGTTTTGGCAACTGACTGCCATCTTCGGGTAGTAACACTAGTATTTAAAACCTGATAAAATACAATACACTACTAGTGATAAAATACATTACATCACAAGCATATGACGGCCTTATAAGGATGTAAAACACACTGAGAAGTACGAACACTTAAATTCTTAATACTAATACAATGCTGTGCGTTTCACAATGTCCCGTTACCATTCAATGCATTGAGGGCATTTTGAAGAACAAAACACTACAGTAGTATTATGGATTCAATTACACATACAACTCGAATTATTTCCTACCAAGGCTGCAGTATTACTGTGATACAATATATTTTTTCACTACAAATATATCACATTTTATCAGGTTTTAAATACAGGTCAACTCGCAAGTATATATGTTGTATATGCAATACAATACCCAAGGCAGTGGCCTTCATACTGCTACAAGGATTTCTTTGCAATTTTTTGTGAATAGTAATTTCATGCTTATGTGTGTCATCAACTCAAAAGTTCAGCACTTTCCCTGTAGAAGCAATAACATGCGAAAGGTCAGGCAGTGCAGATGCTTGAATCGTGATTCAGAGATTCAGTTGTTGGGTTTTTTGTGTACAAAGCTGCCTCGAAAGTGCATTTAGTAGGATGGCTCCAAAAGGAGAACTTGGAAGATGAAGACATTTCTTCCCACAGTGAGGCACCAACAGTAACACACATGATAATGACACAAACTGTTGACCTACTGTACCTACAGTCCACAGGTTTACAGGGGGTCCCTGATAGATATTGCAGAGGCTCCCCCAAATCACTAAAGAATATATCCCCAATTAGCATTTTCATGCTATACTTTTTTGAAGTTACACAACTGTTGGTGGAAGGGACAAACATATATTATCACCAGTTTTGAACACACTGGACAAAGGATGGTCCCCACTGCCTGACGTAACTGTTGAGGAAATGTATTTGTTTTTAGCACTTATTGTGGAGATGGGTCACCCTCAGAGAGACATGCTGAAACATTACTAGTCGATATAAGAACAGTTTTACAAGGTCTGTTATAGGAATGTCATGAAACACGATAAATTCTTCCATATAAATTCCTGCATTTTTGTGACAATAAAAGACCATGAAAAGACACAATGACAATTATGACCAACTGTGGAAAATGAAAACTATATACGACAAGCTCAATGGTTCATATATATGATAGCCCAACTGAACATTTAGCAGTTGATATAAGTTTTGTGCCATTCAATTTCAAACACTATATACCAAAGAAACACAAGAGATTTGAGATCAATACTTACAAACTTTATAATTCTAAGGTATATAGAAACAATATGAATGTGTATTTAGGCAAAGACAGGCAATATGCAAGTCCTTGCATGACAGCTACACGTGCAACTGCAACTGGACTTAATGTCAAACTTGACAATGTGGGACAAAAACTAAGTACATACAATTTATTTTCATCTCCAGCATTGACAATTTACATACTATGACAATGAGGTGTTGTGGAAATGTTAGACCAAACAGAAAAGGGTGCCAAAGAATTTTGGACAGAAAATAAAACTGAAGTGGGGTGACATAAGGACTAAGGACTAAGATGAGATATAACTTGACAGCCATAGTGTGGAATGACAAATGGAATGTACACATACTGACAAAAATGCATTCTCCACCACTGAAGGGTAATTTCTTTGATAAGCATGAAAAGCTGTGAAACTGGCCATAGCAGGACTATAACAGACACATGGGGTATGTGGAAAAATTTGACTGTATAATACAACCCCTCCTCCATCAGCAGATGTACCTGCAAATGGACAATTAAGGTATTTTTCCATCTTTATCATTCTCACCTCCTTAGGGTTCAAAATTATCACACTGACAATTCAGACTGACACTAATGAGGGACTGGTGAAGACCCTAATACATGAGGTTGGAAGGGTGCCTCAACTTCAGACCATATAACAAGGAAGACAAGCCCATCCATGAGCCAACTACAAAGTCCTGATACAGGGCATAACACTGGCCTGTGCAGTGTAAGAGAATTCAATGCTGTGTGTGTGTGTGTGTGTGTGTGTGTGTGTGTGTTCCGTTAAAAAAAAAAAGAAATGAGAATGAAATTGAAGTGTTGAGAATGCAACATAGGGATGTGTGATAGACCATGTTTTGAACTGTATCACACCAAACTGCATTTGTGAGGACTATGTGACACTAAAGTGGAAAAGTGGAGCAGACAAATGGAAGTCAACATTACCAATAAATTAATGAACTGATATTTTTCAGCAGCACTGTCATGATGAAATAAGAGGAGTAAAGGGGACAAGGATTTTAGAGAAGTGGTTTCACAAAGGTAGTACAGAGACTTGTTAGCTGGGCCTTTATGTGTGTATTTGCACCATTTTGCCATTACGAGAAAAAAAATAATAACACCTGCTTGGAGACACTTGTAAATAATTCATGACTGTTGGGAAAATCAGAAGGCTGTTAGAAAAATTAAACCTCATTAGTGAAAATCTGAACTAGAAATAAATTTCACACAATTGTTTACACCTATACAAGCCTTCTAGACAAATATTTAAAAAAAAGAGACATGTACTGATACACACTGAAAAATTTCTCAGAACTCCAGGGTGCTGTGGAACAGCGATTTCTCTTTCATCCTTTGAGTACATTTAAATTACTGGGGCAGTATTTTCCTGTTCGGCCATTATGGGTTAAAGATGTGGACAGCTTATGAAAGCACAATGAATAAAATATTAAAACTGGTAAACCAAAATGGGTGCAAATGTTCTCATTTGTGGACATTTACTAGCCACCAACTGCACCCACTCTGGTGGTTCTGTTCCAGTTTGGCGGTATTCTATATACTGTGATATAAAATGGGATCCACATTCTTAAATGACTTCATAGGAGATCTACATTTTAACACAACATTCATAATGTTTATTCATAACGTGTGGTCTCAAAGACACATACGAGGGTGCTCTAAAAATTTCTCAGCCTAACAATGAAAAAACGAATTTATAATATCAAAATTATTTTTAATTTTTCAACATAATCTCCCTTAAGACTAATACATTTATTCCAGCGATGCTCCAACGCCATTATCCCATCCCTGTAGTGGTTCTTCGTAAGATCTGCAAAATACTCATACCCCTCTACAGCTGCAATCACCTCTTGATTCGAAGAAAAACGCTAACCAGGGAGGAAGAGTTTGAGTTTTGGGAAGAGAAAGAAGTCAGAGGGAGCCAAATCTGGGGAATAGGATGGATGTTCCAACAATTCATAGTGCAGATCCCTTAATTTTCCCATTGCCAAAACACTTTTGTGGGCGGGTGCTTTGTCCTGATAAAAGATTATTTTTTTCTTTTACAAACCGGGTCTTTTCTCACGAATTTTTTCATCTAGTCTAGCTAAAAGACTGGAATAATATTCCTGATTATTGTTTTACCCTTTTCAAGATAATCAATAAACAAAATGCCTTCAGTATCACAAAAAACCGATGCCACGACCTATCATGCTGATGGAACCGACCTCGTCTTCTTTGGCGCTGAACAACCGGCTTCTGTCCACTGTTTTGACTGCTCTTTAGATTCTGGTGTGTAATGGTGAATCCAAGTCTCATCTATAGTAATAAATCGATGCACAAAATCAGTATTATTTTTGTTAAAATGCTCCAAGCACTGTTCAGAGATTTTCATGCGAGAGCGTTTTTAATCTGCTGTGAGCACGCGCGGCACCCATCTTGCGCAAAGCTTTTTCATATCCAATTCTTCATGCAAAATATATCCTACATGTTCTTTTGAAATGCCTATAGTCTCAGCAATTTCACACACTTTCATCCGCTGTTCATCCAATACCATATTGTGCACTTGTTCATTGATTTCTGGTGTTGTTGCACATTTTGGACGTCCTTCACATGGATCATCTTCAAGGCTGGTGTGGCCACGTTTAAACTCAGCAACCCATTTCTTAATTGTTGAAAATGAAGAAGAAGAGTCCCCATAAACTTTTATGAACTTCCTTCAAATGAATTTCATTTTGTGTTAAACCTTCTTTTACAAAGAATTTTATAACCACACGATACTCAATTTTATCTATTTTAAGGGATACAGACAACACTCCTGCTTCAGACAGCTGTATAAAACAAACTACTTGATAGAATGACTTGCAATTTCACATGGATGCTTATGACAGATGTACCAACTTAGGGGAAAAAAAATATTGCCAATAGTGTTGCCGCCTATGGTCGAGGCCAAGAAATTTTCAGAGCACCCATGTATAAAAGATTTTCACAATAAATAAATAACTTCTTTGCAGATTGAAGACTTCCAGGATACTATGACACCAACTGGTAAACATTTACCTCCACTGTTGCGGAGTATTCTGCCTCCACCTTGAGGATCAAGGACACCAAGCCCTACAAAACTTGGATCTTCAGCACACTGGTGTGAGAATATCAAATCTCACAATTTCTTCACTGTGGTATGGTTACTTTTACAGAAGTTTGTGCAAAGAATAAGTATTTTGTCCACTTATTTCCATCAAAACATAGGATACAATTAACGCAAATATCCAAACCACCCAGATACAAGCTAACATGAGCTTTACATCAGATTCAATAATGAAAGAAACAATGTTGCATATGTAACAATACGGATGTACAATAAATGAAATGAAAAGAACCTTCTCATCAGAATCTGAGTCAGTGTTAGATCCCAATTCTGATCCTCCTTCACTGCCCTCTTCACGATGCACAGCCAGTTTCCTTGCTTGTCGATCCATCAAGCTTGTTCGACTCCTTGTTTTCTTCCATGAGTAATAGTATTTCACTAGGCTTGCTATAGACTTATCTGGCAGCTGAAATATATAAACATATGGAAATGGTCAACAGTAAAGTATTAATACAATGAAATCAGTAGTCTTTGAGTTTTTAATACTGTGTAAGTGTGTAAATATATTACATGTTGGAAATACTTCAGTATCTGGCAGCAGTCCAACATCCCTGCATGAATTAACAAATAAAGACAACTACATAAAATAATCTGAAATGGACCAAGCATTAACTTGGTTCACATTTGTCTTCAATTAGGACCAACCTTGAAAAAATGATAAATTCAGAAAATTAGGTGAAAAGATAGAGCACGTCCACAAACAATATTTAAAATTTTAATCTCACACTATTACAACAGCATGTTTTAGGTACTGGTACAATAAATGGGGTGAATGAAAAATGCACAACCAAACCTACACCACCTTGCATGTCCAAACAGTGACCATCTTACTTGGAAAATCCCAGGTGTTGTTCACATCATCTCATAGCCATTTGGTATCTGTTGTTGGAAGTCCCGACACCAGTGCCTTCTGTAGCATAAACAGCAGGCTTTAAATGCTCCCACAGACAGAAGTCTTAGGTACTGATTTCAGAGGAACAAGCAGACCATATTACTGATCCACCTTATCCTATCACTGTTCTGGAAACATGCTGTTCAAGAACATACTGACCTCAAGAAAAATGTGGCAGAGAACCATCATATATAAAACATAAATGAATCCTAGTCTGCAAATCTGCATCTTAAAATAGCTCTTGAAAAACTTCTGTAGGAAACTGTGGTAAACAGCCCCCATCAAATGTGGTGGAAGAAAGCTGGATCACAGAAGTCTGTGTCCTGCAATGCCTGTCCGCATATATAGTGAAAACTGTAGATGCTGCCTGGCGTACAAGGTTCCATGTGGATTTCTGTCTGCCTGCACATGCTGATTATGAAGACTAGACTAATAATTCCATCTGTTGAAAATCCTACCATTTTGAATGGAACAAAATTATGTTAGTTACATGCACTGCCTGCTACCGTGCCGTGTTATCATCATACAAGAAATAAAGACACTCAAGCAAACTGAAATCTACTGCAATGAATCTCAAACTGGATAATATGAGCATTTTCTTTTATCTTCAGGAGGCCATAACTCCGACACCACACTTCAGAAGATTATATTAATGTACAATTTTTTATTGTGGTGTAGATTCACTCCCTATAGGTCTGGTTGTGCACTTTTCATTCACTTGGTATAACCCTACCAGCTGGAAAAATAAACTGGAACAATTTCATTCTGGTTCGTAGTGGCATAGCCTACTGCAAATTCTAACAATTGTGTACATGTGCATCTATTGGTACTGGAAAATACAGGTAGCTCTGTTTCACACCATAGTTGTTCTGAGGATGGATGCACCAAATGTGCCACAAGTTAAAACTGACAGCAATATCCCAAACATCCCGTTGTGATTATATTACTAACAAAAGAGGAGGACCATCAATCACAACTTAAATCTTCACAAAATATTTCTGAAAATAAATATTTTGTTAACACTAAAGTTGTAATCAACAGGCCTTCTTCTCTATTCGTGGGAGGTTTGAGTAATGGCTACACTATGAATGATGAAACAACTGGATGACCTCCTGTTTGTAAGGAATATGCTGAAAACATTAGACATTCATTTCTGTCCAGTCCGCAGAAACCAGAGCAGCATGCATGAGACTACTACGTGTATGTATGTGTGTGTTTGTGTGTCTATATATACATATATTTATAAAACCTAAAAGAACCACTTGGTAAGTTGCTCAAGTTATCTTTGTACACTCTGTTCAACAAAAATCAAGCGGCCTGATATTTCGTACGTCCCGCTCAGGCAGTGACATGACGTACAGTTGCCATCATAATTCGAGTCATTGTAGTTTCCTCATATTTGTGCATTCGTGGCACTTCTCAGTCTTCCATTCAATACAAACAATCACACCACATATATATATTAACCAAAGACACCAATACTTTCGCTTAATTTGAAGTTAAAACATGAATTAAAGGTCATTAATTTTCCGAGGTGTGTGGTTCACTAGCTCTGCTCACACAGTTGGATGTTGCAAAAGGGTGGTTGTTTGTCGTACCCAGAGGCAGCCGAGCACGTAAACGCGTGATGGCAATACTCTTCGAAAACAAACTATACTGGTTCGCGTCCCAGTGTCAGCATGTAATTTTTTCTTTTTGAATATGTTTTATACTCACACTCAATTAAGTTCTGCAGTAACACTTCTATTATTTAATTATATTTTTCAAAAGTTATCTTTGCTCAACAGGCAGGGTTAGAAATGCGAGTGACGCAGATATTTCTGTTATTTTTCCGTAATTTTTTTCTTTGTTTACTGCCATTCTGATTTAGAGGTTTCGTGTTCAAATGGGAATCTGGTTGTTGCTTGCGGGCCATAGCGGGTCACGAGATCCGACACTGGGCCGCACGATTTGAAACATTTAGGGAAAGGAATTGTTCAGCGTATGATGCATGTGCTGGGGAGGTTTGGACTGAGGGTGGTTTCACTCTTGCCTTGTTTCAGGGGTGGGGTATGAGGAATGAAGAACTGTTGGAAGAGGTTCAGCTCAATTTTAGCTTTCGAAACAAGTTCATAACTCTTCTTCCGTGTGGCCATCCAGTAGACAACAACACATTTTCAAAAATATGCGTTTTTAAAAGTCTTACTGGCTACGCTGATTACGGTGGTTATGAAAACTGAAATGCACATTTTTAAATAATAATGAAATCAAAGGTAAAGAAGAACTTATGTTGCTGCATGATCAAAATGGATGGATGGACTGTGCCTTACCCCTATTTAATGGTTTGTTATAAGAATATTTATTTAAGAATATTATTTAAAGAAGCCCACATTGTTTGATAAAAACTGTGCATTATGATAATTCACAATTTTTGAGCCGTGGACCAAAAAGGATATAATACCTGCTGATGGTTGTGGATGAAAATGGAGGGTAGGGTATTATCCGTGGACGAAAACTGACCTACCGGCGACAACATGGTCATTAACCCTTACATGAGTGTAGGCCGAATCCCTCTTCACGACATAACCACCATAATCAGTGTAGCTAGTATGACTTTTAAAAATGCATATTTTTTTAAATGTTCAATATTTTCTACTAAGAAGGCCACACGGATGAAGAATTATGAACTTGTTTCGAAAGCTAAAATTGAGCTACACCTGTTCCAACAGTTCTTCACTCCCCATACCCCACCCCTGAAACAAGGCGAGAGTGAAACCACCCTCAGTCCAGACCTCCCCAGCACATGCATCATATGCTCAACAATTCCTTTCCCTAAATGTTTCAAATCGTGTGGCCCAATGTCAGATCTCGTGACCTGCCACGGCCCGCAAGCAACAACCAGATTCACAATGCCTCGTTTTAGTCCCATTCGAACATGAAACCTCTAAATCAGAATGTCGGTAAACAAAGAAAAAAGAATTATGGAAAAATAACAGAAATATCTGCGTCACTCGCATTTCTAACCCTTCCAGTGGAGCAAAGATAACTTTTGAAACATATAATTAAATAATTAATTAAATAACAGACATGTTACTGCATAACTTAATTGAGTGTTTGTGAGTATAAAACATATTCAAAAAGAAAAATTTACATGCTGACACTGGGACATGAACCAATATAGTTTGTTTTCGAAGAGTATTGCCATCACGCATTAACATGCTCGGCTACCTCTGGGTATGACAAACAACCACCCTTTCGCAACATCCAACTGTGTAAGCAGAGCTAGTGAGCCACACGCCTCGGAAAATTAATGCCCTTTAATTTATGTTTTAACTTCAAATTAAGCAACTGTATTGGTGTCTTTGGTTAATACATACGTGGCATGATTGTTTGTAATGAATGGAAGACAGAGAAACGCCACAAATGCACAAATATGAGGAAACTAAAATGACTCGAATTATGATGGCAACTGTACATCACGTGACCTCCAGTTCGGAACTTAGAAAATTTCAGGCCACTTGATTTTTGTTGAACAGAGGGTACATATTAGTTACAGGTCATGCCGCAACTGGCTGCCAGAAACAGACTGAAACAATTATGACTTTTGCTCTGAGCTCCTCAGAAAAGTGGCTAATGAGACACAATTATGAACAGATTGGTCTTCTGTGATGAAATGACATTTCAGTTGATGGAAAGAGCGAATCAGCATAAACTGCATATCCAGTGGAGACAAAACCCCCACAGCTCATCTGAACAGGAAAGGGATGGTCTCAAGATTAACATCTACACCACAAAGTTTGTGCCTCAGTTCAATGCCACTCAAGCCACTATCAGTGCTAACATCAAACTTCTTTATTTAACACCTTTCCAATTAATCTTTCAGATGTTTGAAACATTTCATAACTATGCCTTAAACATGCTCAATGTGACATAAGACTGAAGTCATAAAGATCATTCATGGGCAACCTCGAGAAAAAATGTCAGCAATGAAAAACAAAAGGTGCTCTTTACCATTTGCCGAATCCTATGGAAGCTTTTCCCATGAAATTGAAAAGCTTGTTCGAATAAAACTTTATCTTCAACTGTCCACTCATCTGGAAATGGAGTGAAGTTGGCAAGATCCAGTATTGCCCGTTCAAGGTCATGTTTGTGCCAGAAGAGCATCCCCAATGCCTGTTCTCCATTGTAACCATACTTCTCCTTTGCTAGTGATATATACTCATCCACTGCAACACACAATACTCACAATACTTCAAGTTACCAACACACAGTTAAACAACATGAGTAGCTCTGGCACATAAAATGTCTGTTAAGAAAAAATATTTCATACACTTAATACACAAAGCATGTCAGATTCTATCTACCTTTACCAATCAGTCTCACTGTCTCCAAATTCACAATCATTTCATCCTCCTCATGCAAACTCCTAAAATTCCCATCCTCTTCACTGCCATTCCACAACACATTGTCATCAGTCTCATCCATTTATACAGCATTTCTTAAAATCTTTCACAGTCGCTTTTGGTGAGATGCGCTGCCATGCTGTTAGGATCCACACTGACTAAATAATACATTATATTTCTTGGTTTATAAACTCACGTGTTCTGGAATTTGTGTCATGTCTGTGGTCTGATCAGTCTGAGTTCATAGCTCTATTTAAGGTTTTTAATTTGTGGATTGGCCCAGGTTTTATTTTTGAGTCTTGCAGCTAATTTTTAGTTTTTCAATAGCCATTTTCCTGTTACTATCTTTAGACTAGGTAGGTTCTCAGGTGCATATCTTAACTTTCTGTTTCTGTGGTGCCCAGTGACTAAGAATGACTCAATCTAAGGGGTGCACCAGTTCAGATGCTTCTTTGCCTGAAAACAGAAACACATCTGGCTCCCAAAACATTGTGCGTCTTTAAGAAATTAGGCGATGGACAAAGGCCCATAAAAGAAGACTGTGTCTATAAACTTCAGTTGTGCTGTGCTTTCTCTTTTGGATATCCTGACCCTTGAAGCTTGGACTGATTGGTTGATAGGTTGTCCCAAAACATCGGTGCACGGTTACCATTCTACACTGCGTAATATCTCAGAAGACTGCAGATCTCACGTGATTTTGGCAATGCAAGCCTTGGTAGGCTCCATGTGGTCCAGTTCAGAGCAATCCAGTTTGGTGCTTAATAGGCAAATTTAAGACGACCTCACATATTTCAGTGCCTACTTTAAGGGAAAAACCTTGTCTTGCATTCAAGTAAATATGGTGTATTTCAGTGCAAATGGCACCTCTTTCTCTGACATTGCTGATCAGGAAATTCACTGCATCAGCTATGGAATAATGTACTTGCATCCTGGGTTGACTATTACTGCAACAATCATGGAACTCAATTCAGGTGTCACATGTGTAACACACAAGCAGAACTGCCTTTCTTCACTCACAATATAGTTACTTTCCTTTTCTGCATCAGAATCTATAGAAACTAAAACTTTAAAGGGGAAATAATGCCTAAATTAACAGATTAGAAAAAGATATGGCATGAAGATTCAAACCACATCAAGGATTAGTTACAGGCTGCATTAAAGGTCACTGCTACTGCACATGCTTTCAAGAGAATGCACTAAATTTTACAGTATCTTGGGTGTTCTCTATTTGGTCCATGGTAGGAAACAGAACATCAAGACAGAACTTTTATTTTCAATATTATGCTCCATCTAAACGGAGTTACAGTATATAGTCACAGTACCCTTTCCATGTATTTTGTTAAGTACTGTACTGACCGAAATAATTTACTGCCTCAGAAAATGGGGGACTCGCCTTATAACTGCACACAAAAACATGTTCAGAACAAACATTTTATGGAAAACTGAAGATTGTAAGGAGAGGCTGTCTTACATGCAATCCCCTCAAACTTGATTACGTAAGGTACGGTAGAAAATGTCTGAAATAAACATTGTAAATCTCAGCCTTTACTGTCTGTGAAGTTCCTGAAGGGAAAATCACATTAGCGTAAGGTCCCTAAACTGCTTGCAAACTTACCAGAGTGTTTTGATATTTGGTTGGCCGTGCACCATAGTATAACTTTTTATTATTACCAACTTGATACACTAATTTCTTGTTCATTCACACAATTTACATAAAATTAAATTCCTCTACATGTTTCGAGCGCAATCCGCCCATCATCAGGTGGTTAACGACGCAAATTGTACATATGCAGCCTCTGGTATCTTCACAGAGTGACGATACCAGAGGCTGCATATGTACAATTTGCGTCATTGACCTCCTGCTGATGGGCGGATTGCGCTCGAAACATGTAGAGGAATTTAATTTTATGTAAATTGTGTGAATGAACAAGAAATTTGTGTATCAAGTTGGTAATAATAAAAAGTTACCAGAGTGTGTTGTCTAAGAGGTGCCATGACAGATTTGGGCAGGGTTGATGATGACAGCCTCTTATCACTAATACACTGCCATTAATCAAGAACATTTATTATGTTTCCCACTCACAGATATACAAACCAACACAGCGTGACCAATAAATCACAGCTCTTTATGCTTCAAGTTTTCCTATTTGTTCTCAATATAAAACTGTGATTATTCACTAGGTATAAACTGAGCATGCTGGGTCTGCCTGCAGTACATACGACTCACATTTCAGAGGCCAAATGAGGGTTTCAAAATTCTTCTCAGTTTCTTCACGCAAATTTTCAGACAGTACCTGAAGTATTACTCTAGGTATTTCACTCCACAATTAAGACTTCAATATTTGTAAATATAAACAATGATGTAAAACTGAAACTTCATATTCCCTTTTCACTATACATAAACCAAGCAAGCTTGCTAGGAGGTAATGCTTCTGACTTGTATCTGGAGGTCTGGTTCAAATCTTGGCCAGAACATCAAAAATACTGATTATTGTTTTTCATGGATTTTGTCAGTTTACCCAGGCATGTCTGGATATTACACAAAGAAAGTCACAATTGTTTTCTTCTACATCCTATCCAATTCAGTATTCACTATAATCCTAGCTTCTCCAGACATATGTCTGGATAGTGCCTGAAATTAGGACAACTTTTTTCCATACAATTTCCCTATAGACCAGTCACAAAACCCTATAGAATCTACTGACAGCATTGCATAATAAACCATTAATAAAACAAATGATGATTTGTAACTGGTATTCCTCATATCTCCCATTCAGCACTTATAAACTGAACTATATGGCTCAAGTGGCAATGCTCCTGATCAGAATTCATCTTTACTGAGGCACCAATTATCCTGACTAAAGTTGCTAGTGGATATCTTATCCCTTCAGTCTTAGGATGGTAATTCAATTAGGCCACAATGCCTCCATCCTATCAGCGTGAGCTCCTGACAACATCACCTACTAACACAACATGGTGCAAGGCAAGCAAGAACAAGGGCAATTTTACTACAGTGATATCAAAAAAAAAAAAAAAAAAAAGAAAATATATATACAAGTTGACTATGTTCCTTCACAAGAAGACCTCTGTCACGAATACAGAAATGCCAATAAACCCAGTCAGTCAACAGGTACATCAAGCACACGCACTATATTATCCTCACTGACAGCTATTACAAAATTACATGTTTTCAAGTAGGGTCACAGAAGATATGAAAGTTCAACATATTGCACTGTTGTGTAATTTTGCAAAAGCATACAAACAATACACACAAGACAAGTCAAATACACAGCACATCTACAAAGTTTTAGGACTAGATTCATAAAAAATTAAAATCTCAAGGAAACAACTTTATTACTCCTTAGCCTTCAACATACATCCCTTTTAAATCTACTTATCTATTGGCACGGTTGTAAAGATTCTGAATGCCTCCGTAGAACTCAGCTGTCAGAATACTCTTTTATTCTCTCATCTCATTGTTCCGTATGTCTAAAGTGGTGTCAAAACAGTGCCCCTTAAGTTTGGATTTCACTTTAGGGAATAGAAAGTAGTCCAAGGTGCCAAATCTGGTGAATAAGGAGGGTGGTTAAAACAGTAATGCTCTTCTTTGTGAGAAACTGCTTGACGATAGTTGCAATGTGGGAAGGAGCATTATTGTGTGGCAAGAACCAGTTACCTGATTGAGCCTTATCTAGCCTAACACACTGAAGTCTTTTCAGAGGTCAGTCCATGACTCCTCTGTGAGAATTCGGAGCTGAGAGTCTGTCCTTCTGGTATAAATTATTTGTGCACAACTCCCTGCCATTCAAAGAAAATCTCCAACACGTTATTTACTTCAGACTTCTAGAATTAAAGTTCTACTGTGGCCATGGTGAATTTTCTCCAACCCATGCAGATGATTGTTGCTGGGTTGTAAGTAAAGCACCAAGATTTGTTGCCAGTTACAATTTTTTTTTTAAAGCAGATGGGATCACTGTCCACCATCTCAATCAAATCTTGACATGCAGCAATTCAGTCTGCCTTCTGTTCCTAAGTCAATGTGTGCTGTACAAAGCGCAAGCAAACTTTCCTCCCCCCCCCCCCCCCCCCCCCC
>Ga0268261_10002201_pt1 | contig 13890 bp, 18 predicted proteins | sample TergutNc150P1_FD_190353 | JGI IMG/M metagenome (GOLD analysis project Ga0268261, IMG submission 190353) | Nasutitermes corniger P1 segment gut microbial community from laboratory colony in Florida, USA - Nc150 P1 (SPAdes) (version 2) | ecosystem: Host-associated > Arthropoda: Insects >... | reverse complement strand
CCGCCGTACAGTCCCGATTTGGCCCCAAGTGATTTCTACCTGTTCGGAAGGCTCAAATCAGACTTGCAAGGCATGCGGTTTGCGGACGACGCCGTCATCCAGACTGTTCGGGAGTGGGTACGCCGCCAACCACAAGCCTTTTTTGAAAAGGGCATCAGGATGCTTCCAGAACGTTGGAAAAAATGTGTTCACTCCGGAGAGGAGTACGTTGAAGACTGACATGTGCAAGTACGTGTTTGGCAATTATGGTTTAAAAAAATCAGTCCCAGTCATATTTGAACCACCTTGTATATTATAATAAGCTAGGCCAATGAGGCATTGGCCACACCCCATGCCTCGGTACATGTACTTGTGCGAGTATGAGTCATATAAAGTCTAATGTAACTATGTCTCGGGGGAATACTCCGGAACATTACACTCTGCTTGTCATACGACTCCAGCTACACCACTCTGTATCTACGCTTCAAGAATAAATCTACTGTTGTACTTCCCCTCCAATGTTGGCTTGCAATTCATTTCTTAAGTGTCCGACGGATCCTTCTCACAAACCGCTTGGTGATTCAAGAGATCCCTTCCCAGCTCCCGACAGGTACAACATACCGACAGGGAAAACTGGTGTCATACGCAGGGTTGGACACAGCCAACTCCTGAAGTACAACTCGCAACTTAACACTTCTGCGTCTCCTGATTCATCATTCACTACCCGGCACCGCTAGTGGTTGCATAGCGTGCTCCGACGTGAAGGGACTGCCCTGCGTTGTGTATCGGAATGTCGTTGCCATTGTAAGAAACACTGTTCGACTACTCGAGCCCTGGTCGAAGACTGATTTTGTTACAATGGCGGCTCCACTCATCTTCACCCAGTCAGCGAGGCGAGAACACATTTTAGAGGCACCGAAGAGCCTTTCTAAGAAGAAGACTCCACTGGCAGCTGGAGGTACCGTGACCGGTTCCAGAACTGCGAGGGCCGATGGGTCCTGCTTCCTGCCGACTCCGCCACCCGAACGCCATTCACACCACTGCCGGGACTTCGTGGGACCCCCTGCGACTACCGCAGCCATGAAGACGTTGCTGGTGAGTTGCACTCAAGTTAACTTTTATTTAGATGCACCGGAATATCTGCTACCTGTAGCAGTGCCTGCTAGTACAGCTATTGAGCGAGACAGATGTTAAGGAAATTACCGCCTGTTTGGGAGTATTGTTACTAATACCGTGTGAAAATATAATAGTTGTTCGTTGACTGTAAGGCATAATGGATGCCGACAATAGCAGTGATTTAGCCGATGATGCCTTGCATTTCTGTAGTATCGCGGAGGCGATGAAATTGATTACGCATCCATTTGGTGGTGATAAAAGAAAGCTACGTGAATTTATTGAAAATGTAGATGTGGTCTTCGAGTTAGTGGACCCCTTGTAACACGACGTTTTGTTGAAATTCGTTAAGGCTAAGATAACTGGCGACGCCCAATCTAAGTTAATGGTCAGTAACCTTGCACACAGTTGGGAACTGATGAAGGTCATTTTAGAGGAAAATTACGCAACAAGGCGTACGTGTTATGGACTGAGGGGGGGAGGATTCCTGAACAGCAAACAGGGAGGTGCTTCGAGGGAAGAGGAACATCAAATACTGTTAACAATATAACTATATTCTGTAAATAAATAGTTAAACACAAAACAAAAAGAGCAAAATCAACAAATAAATCCTTTTCATTAGTTTCCCTAAAATTCCTAACCAATCTACCTATCGGTTACTAATGGTTCGACCGCCTTGGCTGAAAGGTTACAATTCCTTACTTACAATATATCCCAATTACTGCCAGCATCTTCACAGCCATCCTCCAAGTCCTCTTGTAATGGAACACTATCACAGGCTGGACAGGATCCCCTCTCGTAACACTTATACGCCGTCAAAGTACAATCAAAAGAGTCAAACCTTCCTTTCTGCCAAGGGTATTTATTAATCTTTTCGCGTCATTTCCGCGTGGTCATCGCATGTAGACCAACCCCTAATTTATGTAAGAAGATCCCTCATTGATGGATCACACCCATGTATGCCAAAGTATAGTTTAGAACAAGTAACCGATTGGAGCATCTTCATTAACATCATTTCCCAGATAGCTATCCTCTCTCTCCCTTTTTGGTACTTTTCTGGGAATTCGCAGGGAATTCACAAGACTGCTACGCAGGAAATGTGGTACACCAATATATCCTGAAAGTATTGCAAAATACATCTGCGGTCTACCAATGCAACTGCACTGTAGGAAAACGTACATCCTTTTAACGAGTCTTACATCCTTCTAACAGCGCGTGCATACAACAAAAGAAAAGAATGAACATAAAATGCAAGTATCACAATCAATAATCAAATCAATCAAACAGAAAGTAATCAAAGGTCAAAAGTACTTGCATAGGAAGGCGCTTCATAACATACGTTCGATTACTACGCATGCAAGATGTTTAGTGCTAGGCAAGGCAAAAATGAGAGTATAGCTTCATGGGGAAATAAGATTGATGAATTACAAACCGACCTAAGGGAAGCTGCCAGAAGGGTTTGTAAGCCTGAGGAAATTTTAGGAGCCATAGGGTTAATTAACGATCTAGGAAAGGCCTGTTTCATCCAAGGCTTGTCGAAAGAGCATATTCAAACCACTGTTCGAAGCAGGGGGAGTCGATCCTCCTGTCCCAGGCTATCGAATTGTCGGAAGAATGCGCAATTCTCTCAGCGAAGGAGAGGTCACCCTCAGCAGCTAACACGCCCCCCTTAAGGTGTAATAGATGTAACCGGCCAGGACATATAGCGAGTAAATGCATCGAGTTGAGTAAGGTTTCCCCCAGCAGTGTGAAGTCTGTTTTGAGTTGCTTTAATTGTGGGCGTGAAGGTCATATCGCCCGGAATTGCCAGAAACCCACGCGTAAAGTAGATATCGGTAAGGATATTGAAAATGAGTTTGGGAGTGTCAGTCGAGATGCTCGCCTTAAGGATGGTGTCAGTAGAGACGCCATTAAGTTTAGTGGAACCCAGAGTAAGGGATGGGTCAGATCGGGAAACGACAGAAGGGAGTTGTCGAGCAACCCGACAACCGCCCGACGTTTGAAGTAAATGGTTGTCAGATTTAGATAAATGAATGCAATGTGCACAACATGTCTAGATTAGATACTGTAACAATTGGAGTTGACCTGGGTAAGACAAGAAAGTTAAGATTCTTTATAGATACTGGAGCCAAGATTTCTATTATAAGAAGCACTAAGCTGAAATCTGAAGTTAATTTTGAGCCTGCTAATGGCATTAGCGTGAAGGGTATTTCTGATGCCTTACTGAGAACTGAAGGAACTGTGCTGTTGAAATTGTTTACCTTAACTCATGAAACTACTCACTTGTTTCGTGTTATGGGAGAAGACTTCGGCTGTAGATATGACAGAATACTAGGACGAGATTTTTAGAAGGACAGAGGTGCCACTATTGATTATTGTAACCGTATGATTACTATGAGTGAAGTAGTGTTGCACTTCGATGACAAACCCGATGAGACAACTGACTCGACACGGTTGCTGACCCTAAATTCTAGGACCGAAAGCATTGTGCGTCTCCCCACTATGTCTAGTGGATTTGGGATCGTTACTAAGGAAGAATTAGCCCCTGGGGTGTATTTAGCAGAAACGCTAACTGAAGGGATTGACGGTTACTGCGTTACGCGTATTGTAAACACTTCCGAAGTAGATGTTACCATAGAACCCCCTGTTATTGAATTGAAAGAAGCTCAGATCAGTTGTGACAGCGCAATTTTAAACTTTTCAGCTTCGATAAGTGAGAATTGTAGTAGGCTGTCTAAATTACGTGATGTGTTAAGGACCGATCATTTGAATAGTGAGGAGAGGGCATCTCTCGTTAGGATTTGAGGAATATAATGATGTGTTTTGGTTGTCGGGAGATAAACTAACGTTTACCACCGCCGCAGAGCATACTATACCAACTCCTGCCATAGACCCGACGCGAGGGATAAATACCAAACCCTACCGGATTCCTGAGGTGCATAGAGAGGAAGTCCGAAGGCAAACAGATGGAATGTTGCTAGATGGAATTATAGAGCCAAGCACAAGTCCCTAGAATTCGCCGATTTTGGTCATCCCTAAGAAGGAAGACGCCTCCGGCAGAAAGAAATGGATAGTTGTTGATTTCCGGAAACTTAATGAGGTTACCGTGGGAGATAGCTTCCCCTACCTGTAATAACAGAGATTTTAGACGCTTTGGGAAATTCTAGGTATTTTTCAACAATGGATTGCGCGAGTGGATTTCTTCAGGTTCCTGTGCGACCTGAGGACCAGGCAAAGACCGCGTTCAGTACCCGGGGAGGACATTTTCATTACAAACGTATGCCATACGGGTTAAAAGGAGCCCCCGCCACCTTTCAAAGATTAATGACTGCTGTTCTTAGTGGTATTCAGGGCATTAAATGCCTTGTTTATTTGGATGATGTAATTTTTGGACAGAACTTAGAAACGCACAATAATAGACTCCGTAAAGTTTTTAGTAGAATGAGGAAACATAATTTAAAACTGCAGCCTGATAAGTGTGAATTTTTGCGGAAGGAAGTTTCGTATCTTGGCCACGTTATAGGACCAACGGGCGTACGGCCTGACGAGAAGCGGGTTAAGTCTGTAAAGGAATTTCCTGAACCCAAGACTACCCGCGAGCTAAAAGCATTTTTGGGCCTCGCCGGATACTATAGAAGATTTGTTCCCAACTTTAGTAAGATAACTAAGCCGTTAACAGAACTGTTAAAGAAGAACGTTCCTTACGATTGGAATGAAAAAGGGGAAGCAGCCTGTTACCTTGAAGACATTACTGACTGAACCCTTGTTGCAGTACCCTGACTTTACCCGACCTTTTGTGTTAACTACAGACGCTAGTAACGACACTATAGGTGCCGTTTTAAGTCAAGGACCCATTGGAAGGATTTACCGATTGCGTACGCTTCCCGTACTCTAACGCCGAGAAGAATTACCCTGCTATAGAGGAGCTGTTAGCCATAGTTTGGTCTTGTAAGTATTTCAGACAGTATCTTTATGGAAGAAAATTTACTATTGTGACAGACCACCGACCACTCACCTGGATTTTTAGTGTTAAAGATCCCAGCTCCAGACTTTTGAGATGGCGGTTGAAGTTGGAGGAGTATGAATATGAGGTTAAATACAAAAAGGGATCCAGTAATATTAATGCTGATGCACCTAGTCGAATACACGTAACAGAGGATTTTACCGACAGGACGTTAAAACCGAACCGACTGAAGATGAGAAACTTGCTCTTTTCCGGGAAATGCATGACAGGCCACTAGGAGGACATCTCGGTATGAATAGAACATGATGGGATGAAACTTTTTACCTCCTGCCCCGGTATGAAACAGGAATTGGAAGAGTATATAAAACGATGTGATATTTGCCAAAGGAACAAAATCACTCAAAACTAAATTGCCGATGAAAGTTACTATTATCCCTGAAGTAGTTTGGGATAAATGAACTATTGATATTGCAGGACCTTCGAACCAGACAACTGACGGACACAAGTATGTTCTGACGTTTCAGGATGAGCTCTCAAAGTTTACCTTAGCTATACCGATAGTTCAGCAACACAACAATGACGGTAGACAGAGCTTTTGTTGAAGAGATTTTGAAATTTGGAATTCCCAAGTCCATACTGACGGATCAAGGATCAAACTTTATGAGTGAGGTATTTGGAAATGTGTGCAAAATTTTGAAAATTAAAAGGATAAAGTGCACTGCTTATCATCCACAGACAAACGGCGCGCTCGAAAGGACAGAGTACTTGTGAAACATCTCAGGTGTTTCATTTTTGAAGATCAGAGTAACTGGGATAGGTGGTTGCCCTACGCCACTTTTGTGTTTAATACGACCCCTCACACCTCCACTGGTTTCACACCGCACGAGTTGTTATTCGGCCGGAAACCCAACATTCCAGGACTATTGCAGAGATCAAGATCAAGATTCGATTCAAGATCTATAGCAACAGGCATGACCAGAGTGGTTTCAACAGCTGCTGTACTGCGATGTGGAAAGCAAATGGAAATACTACCACATTATTACTTTTCCTGGATAGTCTCCTTCCAAAAACAGAGATACACATGCGAGATGTTTCCTCTGGAGACAAAACAATCCAGAGGTAAACTACTCCCCCATTCGGATCTCCGGGGGGGGGAGTGTTTCGAGGGGAAATATCCAGCAGCAGGTCCCACTACAGCAAGAAGGATTACAAAGGAAAGAAGAATGAACAGCACAGCTACAAGATTGGAACGTGGAATGTAAGAACTTTGAATCGGGGAGGCAAATTGCAAAATCTCAAAAAGGAAATGGAAAAGAACAAGGTGTCTATTCTAGGTGTTAGTGAAGTGTGATGGAAAGGACATGGTAAAATAAGAAGTGGTGATTATACAGTGTATTATTCTGGGGGTAAACAGGCTGAAAAAGGTGTAGCAATAGTGGTGCATAAAAGTGTAGTGAGAAGTGTTGTTAAGAAGATTGTTTATGATGACAGAATCATTGCTATTAAACTACAGGCACAGCCAATAAATATTTTGGTGATGCAAGTGTACATGCCAACATTGGAGCATGAAGATGATGAATTGGAAGAGTTGTATAGCATAATTAAAAAAAATCTTGAAGAAGATGGAAAGGGTAACACAAACACCATCATTATGGGGGAATGGAATAGTGTTGTTGGAGATAAATCATATAGGAACATTGTTGGACCACATGGCCTAGGAAGAAAGAATCACAGAGGTCAAATGCCTATCAACTTATGATGGACTGATTGTCACCAACACATGGTTCAGAAAGCCTAAGAGAAGAATGTACATTGAAGGCACCAGGAGATCGGAGGTGACATCAGTTGGACTACATTCTTATGAAACATCGATTCAGAAACAGTGCGAAAGATGTGCAGACACTGCCTGGGGCAAATACTGACTCTGACCACAACTTACTAGTTGCCAAGATCTGCACCAGACTGAAGAAAATCATAAGGTTCCAAAAGAGAAGACCACCTCGTTACGTTTGCGATGCACGAAAATATTGAACGGTACGCTATCAAATTCTGTGTGAAACTCAACAAGTCTGCCACAGAGACATTTGCTTCTTTAACCCAAGCTTATGGAGATACCAATCTATCGAGAACTATGGTTTTTAAGTGGCACAAAGCTTTCAAAGAGGGCCGAGAAAATGTTGAAGACGACCCTCATTCTGGAAGACCAATCTCGCCAACAAACGATGAAAATGTGGAAGTGGTGCGAGCTGCGATGGTGAAAGACCGACGATTGAGTGTCAGGATGATTGCAGAAGAAACGGGCTAGGATAAATGTGCAGTTCATAGAATTTTAACAGATCATTTGCACATGCGAAAAATTTGTGCAAAACTAGTGACGAAAAACTTGTCTGTGGAGCAAAAACGGAACCGGTTGGAAATGTCAGGAATTGCAGGAAACTCAAAATTGAGCCAAATTTTTGGGATAAAGTAATAATAGGCGATGAATCATGGGTGGACTACGATCCTGAGACCAAACGGCAAAGTTTGGAATGGCACACGAAAAGTTCTCGTCCGAAAAAAGCACGGATGAGCAGATCCAAGTTGAAAACAATTGTTTTTTCGACAGCCGTGGCATTGTGCACAAGGAATTTGTATCTCCAGGACAGACAGTTAATCACGCCTTTTACAAAGATATCTTGGAACGACTTCGAAAACGGGTCCAGCGAGTCCGAACAGACATTGCAGACGACTGGGTGCTGCACCACGATAACGCGCCAGCTCACACTGCGCGTTCAGTTCGAGAATTTCTAGCGAAGAACATTCCCATACTTCCACATCCTCCCTACAGCCCAGATCTAGCTCCGTGCGATTTCTACCTCTTCCCTAAGTTGAAATTGAAGTTGAAGGGTCATCATTTCGGGACGATAGAAAACATACAACAAACTGTAACCAATGACCTAAACACTTATGGAAAATGACTTCCGGTACCGCTATGGTCAGTGGAAGAAACGGAACCGCTGTGTAACTTCCCAAGGGTCATACTTCAAAGGAGATAACTTGTAATTTCAGGTAAGTCCAATAGATAATTAAATAAAAAATCAGTACGCTTACTTTTGAGACACCACGTAGAATAGTACAGCAAAGTCAAGTGCTGAAAATTTGGGAGAACAGCTGACATATTTGAAGACCGATACAGATGCATGGATCAAAACCGGAACCACGGTCAGCAGTGATTGCTGGGCAGAGTAGAGGGATTTAAAGCGTAAGGGTAAAGAAATGCACCATCAATCACAGCACTGAATTTGTTGATCAGCTTATTGGGGCCCATTCTAACACAATCGAATCCACATTGCGTCATGTACTCTTACATACACACATGCATACACCCCGCACCCATAGTAATTGTTTGCATGACTCAGTGCATCTAAACTTCAAGGAACACACCACACGCCTTGTACCGAAATTGTTTGCGAAACTGCATATAAAACACGTAGGAACGCACCATACACCACGTACTGATAGTAACTGTTTGCGAGACGCAGTGCATTTAAAACTCGAAGGCACACACCAGACACCCCGGACCGATAGTAATTTTTGCTAGACTCAGTGCATCTAAAACGCAAAGGGACACACCATACACCACGTACTGCTAGCAAATGCGACACTGTGTGCAACTAAAATGCGAAGGAACACACCATTCACAACGTACCGATAGTAATCGTTTGCGAGACGCAGTGCATCTAAAACCTGAACACACCGAACACCACATACCGATAATAATTCTTTGTGAGACTCAGTGCCTCAAACTCGAGGGAACACACCATATAGCCTGTACCACTAGTAATTGTTTGCGAGACTGCATCTAAAACTCGAAGAAACACACCATACAGCCCGTACCGCTAGTAATTGTTTGCGAGACTCTGCGTCTAAAACTCGAAGGAACACACCAAACAGCCCGTACCACTAGTAATTGTTTGCGAGACTGCATCTAAAACTCGAAGGAACACACCATACAGCCCGTACCGCTAGTAATTGTTTGCGAGACTATCTAAAACTCAAAGGAACACACCATACAGCCCGTACCGCTAGTAATTGTGAGACTGCATCTAAAACTTAAAGGAACACACCATACAGCCTGTACCGATAGTAATTGTTTGCAAGACTCAGTGCATCTAAAACACAAAGTGGCACTCCATACACTCCGTACCGCTATTAATTTTCTGAAAGACTCAATGCTTCTAAAACAAAATTACTATTTGAATTTCAGCTTCCACCAAAAGAGTTTATGAAAGAAAGCTCTCTTAGTTGTTGGATGATGAAGATAAAGAAGCTTGTCATCTGATAATGAACTAATGCAAAAAAGGATGAATCTGAATATACATCTCATACATGGGTGGTTTAAAGTCAGTGCGAAGTCAGACAGTTTGCAACACTGGTGCGTATCGATGTTATTTTCAGTTAGTAGCGTATCTTGGAGGAACACACACCAAGTGTCAGCCAAATCAGTCTATTACTGTTTGGCATTCGTTTGAATAAAAAGTGTGATTTCCAAAAACTGGAAAAAAGATAATTTCGTGTGTTGATTAAACATTACTTTATGAAAGGCAAATCGCCTCAGGAGACTAAAGAGAAGCTTGATAAACATAATGGCGAATCTGCGCACCTTCGATTAGAACGGTTCACAAGTGGTTTCAAAATTTTCGGAGTGGCCATATGAGCACGGGTGACGCTGAACTTTCTGGACGCCCTGCTGAGGCCACTACTCCAGAAAACGTTGATAAAATCCATGATATGGTGATGGATGATAGAAGAGTGAAGGTGCGTGAAATTGCTAGTGCCGTTGGCATCTCGAGTGAATGGGCACATAATATTTTACATCAACATTGGATCATGAGAAAGGTATCAGCAAGATGGGTGCTGCGATTGCTCACAGTTGACCAAAAACTAAATCGTGAGGTGTTCCAAGGACAATTTGCAACCGTTTCAGCGGAATCCACAGGACTTTAGGCATCGTTTCGTCACTGTGGACGAAACATGGATTACACCACTACACTCCTGAGACCAAGCAACAGTCGAAACAATGGGTTCCCAGTGGGGAGTCTGCACCAAAGGCGAAGACCGTTCCTTCAGCCGGGAAGGTTATGGCGACAGTATTCTGGGATTCGCAAGGAATAATCCTTATCAGCTATTTGGAAAAGGGTAAAACTATTACAAGTGCATCCCATTCATAGTTATTGGACCGTTTGAAAACCGAGCTGCAAGAAAAATGTCCACGATTGGGCCACCAAAAATCTCTTTTCATCACAACACACCAGCTCACCCCTCTGGAGTTGTAGCCGCAAAATTGATGGAGTTAGGGTTCCAACTCGTTCCACATCCCCTCTATTCTCTAGATTTGGCTCCCTCGGACTATTACTTGTTCCCCAATATGAAGAAATGGCTCGCGGGAAGGAGATTTTATTCAAACGAGGAAGTGACTGCAGAAACAAATGCCTATTTTGCTGAGTTATGTCAATCCTCTTATTCAGAAGGGATCAACAAACTGGAGCAGCGTTGCACCACTGGAACGGCACACCATACAGCCGGTACAGCTAGTAATTCCGAGACTCAGTGCATCTAAAACATGAAACAGCACTCCATACAGCCCATACCGATACTAATTTTCTACGAGACAATGCATCTAAAAACACGAAGCGACACTCCATACAGCCCGTACTGATAGCAATTGTTTACGAGACTCTGCATCTAAAACACATATTGAAGAACTTCAGGGAAAAAACTAAAGTACTAGGAACAGTTGGAAGCCACACTCCATGGCCGTATAACTGAACTGGAGAATAAACAGGAAGAACAAAACAAAGTGGAGGCCACCATCCGTGGCCAAAGGAAATGGAAAAGGACACAGGCTCTGAAGCCACCCTCCATCGCTGATGTGAAGAACTCTATCAGTTGTAGAGAAACAATTTTCGAGACGGAAAGAGCGACTAGAGAGTTAAGGAACTTGAAAAAAAACGGTTCGAAGAGAAGACAGAAAAATGGGAGAACTGTGGCAGCCAACTACTGTGTATTAATTCAGAATCTGTATGGAACGCATCAAACCATCAGGGAAAAAGAGGCAATGAATGGAAGCTGCCCTCCATAGCGGAATTAAAGAACTCAGTAAAAACCTTCAAGATACATGGACGGTCCCAAAAGTAATGAGAATGATTTTTTGCAGGCATACAGTTTGATCTTGCTGAGTTGAGTCCGCGCCTTTGTAGCAGTCGGTACGTTAGCAAAGTGCGTAGTTCTTTTTGTCTTGACACGGGCGAAAATGCAGAGTGTGGAGCAGCGTTACGCGAGTAAGTTCTGCAAGAAACTCGGAAAGTCTGGTTCCGAAACGTTGCAGTTGTTGAGTACAGCTTATGGGGATGCTGTTTTGTCTTCAGCCCAAGTCTTCAGGTGGCACAAGGCGTTCAAGGACGGGAGAGCGATGACGAACAGCGCCCAGGCCGTCCTTCAAATGCAAGAACTGAGAACAATGTGGCTCATGTGAAGGTTGTTCTGGATAGCGACCGGCGTTTCCAAGTGCGGTTAATCGCGGGGGGGGGGTAGGACTACCGAAAACGGACGTCCACCGAATCATTACGGAAGATCTGCACATGAGAAAATTTGTGCGAAATTGGTCCCGAAGAATTTGTCCGATGAACAAAAGGACAATCGTCTGTTAGTTTCTCGGGATATCTTGGATCGTGTGAAAAGTGAGCCCGACTTTCTGCAAGGAGTGATAACCGGAGATGAAACTTGGATTTTCGAGTACTATAAGACAACCAAAAGACAGAGTTCAGAGTGGCACACTTCCGAGTCACCTCGACCAAAGAAGGCCTGAATGAGCAAATCAAGACTGAAATCCATGATCATTTTTTTAATTCAAAGGGAATTGTTCACAAGGAGTCTGTGCCACCTGGACAGACTGTGAATCATTTTACCTACAGGTACTCGAGCATTTGAGAAACAGAGTTAGGCGCGTACGCAGTGAAATTGCAGACAAGTGGTTCCTTCACCACGACAATGCGCCAAGTCACTCAACATTCGCTGAGGGAATTTTTGGCTCAAAATAAGATCACAATGCTTCCCCACCCACCGTACAGCCCTGACTTGGCTCCGTGTGACTTCTTTTTATTCCCCAAGCTCAAAACCCACTTCAAAAGACATCATTTTGGGACAGTTGAAAATGTTCAGGCAGCTGCGACGAAGGCTTTGAACAACATCTCAAGTGAAGACTTCCTCCACTGCTATGAAGAGTGGCAGCAACGCTGGAATCGCTGTATTCGATCGCAAGGAGCCTACTCTGAAGGGGATAAACTGTAATTGCATGTATGTTCAATAATTTTTTTAAATCATTCTCATTACTTTTGGGACCGACCTCATACAATGACAAGAAGTGGAAGCTGCCCTTAATGCCCGAATCAGAGTACTTGCAAAAAAGGTTCCAGGCATAAACACCGACAAGAAAGCTCGTTTTAAACTTTGGAGGAAGAGAAATGTAGGAGCTCTCAGAAACATACTGAAGAACATCAGAAAAATCTAAACAGACATTCCTTCAAGGAACAGTTGCTCTTCACCCATATAACTGAACTGCACTAAAAACTCGAAGATTGTGAGACCATCTTTTGTTATCAGATAAAAACTTGGGAAGACGTTGGTAGGAAGAGTGCATGCAGAATCAAGCGGAAGCCAAAGTCTGTGGCCGGATTTCACCTGTAAAGATGTTTAAAGAAGAAAGTGAAATAAATCAAATGAAAGCCACATTCCGTAACAAGATAAACTCAAAAAGATCGTTTGAACAACACTTATAGAGCGATCCGCACAACCACCCCCCAGAAACTGGGATAGGCGGAGTGGGAAACAAAAAAGTGACATCTAAATGTGGTTACCAGTACCAGCGACTGGATGGAGGCATGTATTTCCTGCCCGCGACAACAGGTGTCAGCAACGTCGCAAGTCACATAATCGCCTTGGCTTCGGGCCGGAACCAATCAGGACGGCTACTTCAAATTGTACCAAACACGCTTGTACTGTGCGCTTGTAGAGAGCAGCAGGTGGATTTGTGCTAGCAGGTGTGTTTTGGAGATTTATCGTGGGACATCCGTCTAGTTGTGTGGCGTAAGTTTCATTTATGTTGTGGAACCGCAGTCTTATGTATGTGTTACGTAAACTACAGCGTTTTCTTCTTATGGATTTCATTTTATATATATGCATGCCTGGTGTGTTTAATGCAACTGAGAAAGACAACGCAGCATGGGTGTGTGATGGTGTTACTGTATTCTTCATTTCATTGTGGAAGTTAAAGTTTCTTGCATATTTGTTGAACGTAACAACGTATCGTTATGAGTATCATTTTATACGGAAATGTTTATTTCATATGTATGTTAACTACTGCAGTTGGCATTGGACGCTAGATACCGGAATTGTTACGCCGTGGTATGCACTGCGCAGCACAGGCCAGGAGGGAAACTTTTTAGGTTTCCAAGGAATGCAGTGCGGTATGTTCATAAAATTACAGAATACATATATGTGCTATACAACCCATTTCAAGTGCCAGAGTTCATACGAGGTCTGTAAATAAAGTAATGAGCCTACCTGCGTATCGTACGATCTGGCAATACTGCGGGCTTGCCCTTCACATGAAGGTTAGATAAGTCTCATAGACTTCTAGTATGAGTTTTAACTCGCTAGCGTCAACACGCTAATTTTAGTGCGGTTTCTTGTGAAGCAGTTTTTGTGTGTGTCACGGAAATGGAAGAGCGCAATTTCAAGCAACGATGTGCAATCAAGTTTTGTGTCAAACTTGGGGAAACCGGCATTGAAACTTT
>Ga0268261_10002200_pt1 | contig 13896 bp, 10 predicted proteins | sample TergutNc150P1_FD_190353 | JGI IMG/M metagenome (GOLD analysis project Ga0268261, IMG submission 190353) | Nasutitermes corniger P1 segment gut microbial community from laboratory colony in Florida, USA - Nc150 P1 (SPAdes) (version 2) | ecosystem: Host-associated > Arthropoda: Insects >... | reverse complement strand
ATCTTGAGTTCGAATCCCACCGGGGGCATGGATATTTGTCTGTTGTGAGTGTCGTGTGTTGTCAGGTAGAGGTCTCTGCGACAAGCTGATCACTCGTCCAGAGGAGTCCTACCGACTGAGCTGCGTCGTTGTGTGTGATCTAGAAACATCAAGAATAGGTGCTCCATATATATATATGTATGACATTAGTAGCCTAAGGATTAATGATTTAACCCTTATCCTGCTAACGTGGAGAAAATGGTGAGCTCCTAATAATGCCAGCAAATAGCAGATGGTATTTAATTCAGCGATTAAAGGGTTAAATGTGGTTGATATCAGCCTGTGAGTGAAGGAAGAGTTGATGTGTTTTTATGTAGTATGGTGTGTGAGATTAGCAAGGTTGTTCTTAGGTATGTACTGTAATAAATTGAAATTGATGTACCCTGGGTCATATGTTTGAAGGGGATGAACACTAAACTAAGCTGAACTAAACCAAATTAAACTAATCTAAGCTATGCCAAGCTAAGCTAAACTAAGCTAAACTAAACTAAACTGAACTAAACTAAATTAAATTAAACTAAACTAAGCTAACAGTAGTGGCATATCTTATGTCATGATAGTTAAAATGCAACACAGATAGTGAAACGTCTGTTCAGCATTTATCTTTATATATTCAAAATTTAACCTTTTGGCACCGGAGTTTTACATTTAAATTTTAGCACACCCTGTATGTAAAATGTGAATAATACAGGAACCAAAAATGGTAGCATTATGAAATAAACGGCATTTTGAAGAGAAAAATGGAGAGTGTGCAGCATGTTTAAAATACTCAGTACTTATGTTTGTTGAAAAAATATATAAAATGCAACATCTCGGGGGTAGCGGTATGCCCGTCCTATGTATAGGACGCACGGTTCTTAAAGGTTAAACACTCTTATTAATTTCATTTTTTATTGTTGCTCTGTGGCCTATCTTCAAAGACAAGTAAGAGGCACTGCATTATTCTGTATCATAAACAGGACAATTGCAGCTACAGTGCGCATTAAGCTTTCTTACCAGTTGATATGTGAAAGTGTAAAATGGAAATAACCTTTTGTGCCCATATTGTGTGAGTCTCAGACTGATGCATTGGTATGTTGATAGTCTGTCAGCAAACCCAGAGGAGACAGTAGCACCAGGTCTGGCAGCAAAACTGGCTGCACCAGGTGCTGAGGCTGCAGGAGTGGCACTAGAGGAAGGCTATTTGGACCTATCTGTTGTTAAGGAGATAGTCCTGGGAGGTCGAGATAGGGATAAGGATCCTGATCTTGCCACAGCTTGCCGCCGCTATGGGCTTGACCGATTTACTGGTTCAGAATGCTGCTTGTCACTTGTGTATGGAGTGAATCTGAGTGATAACCGTGTGCTCTTTCTCCTCTGTCCACCTACACTCTGCAGGTATTTTTGCATATTTTTTTTCCATATATTTAGTAAAATGGTGCATTATTCATCTTCTCACACTTAGTGCAATGAACAGTCTTGTAAGTTGCAAGATTATGTTCTATTATCTGTACAGTATATAATATGAATGACTTGTGTCAATGCACACTTTAGTTTGATTTGCTAGTCCTTGAAGTAATCAAATTGTGCTTCAAATTTTACAGTTCTTGTGCAATTTCATACTGTGACACCTTTTGCTATGATCTGATAGTAGCTCCTTAGAGGTTTGACTTTCAACTCTGGTGGTGGGATTCATTTCATAAAATGTTTCTCATTCTATTGTTATTTCATACAGCAGGACACATCATGATATACACTGTGGTGTTGTAGAATGATTCTGTCTGTTACATGAACTTTGAAAGGCACTATTCAGCATTATTCACTGATGCCCAGCACAGTATTTGGTTGTGTACAGCCCTGTCTGAAAATATTTTCACATAGCACTTGGTTGTTCATTTTCTTTCTGATGAGTGAGGCTGCAGTGATCATTCATTTAGGATAGTACCAGTGAGCTGTTGCCAAAAAGTGCTCATGAAGAAGTGTTTGTTTAATTATGGCACTACACTGTAATTGGTGTAATTTACAACCATGTGTAGGATGTGGTATACTGGCCTATCTTGGGTGGTACGGGGAATGAAGCGACAGCTCCAGCTGACTGATCGGCGGATGTTGTGGCTCAAGGAGCAGTACTTGCAATTGTATTTTGAAGAAAGTTGTTGTGGGCCTATGACAGCTGATGCTATTCGGGTAGGTAACATCTGTTTGTTAATTGAATACTTACTAATGTTCTTTGGGTAGATAACAACCCAGCTAATTTAATAATTGCTCATGCTGTTATGGTGGGTAACATCTCTCTATCAATTGGATGCTTATATGTACTGTTTATGTAGGTAACATCTGTCTATAATAGTATCACTACTGACAGGCAGAAATGTATTGTTATTTTGTTTTGAAATGGGAGGATAGTAAAATTAATCATAGGGAAATGGGTTGTAAGAGTACAAACTGGGTTTGTTCGTTTACCCTAGAACAGGCGATGAAGACCAATAAGGGGAGTAGATATATAGCTCTATGCTTTCTTTAACCTCTGCACTAGATGGGGGTGGGTGGTCAATGCCACGCCCCAGCCGCTTTACCCATGGGAAAGAGACCCAGTACACATTGTGCAGGGGGCTGGGTGGTCTCCAGGGCCAGTCTGGACAGGTGCAGATTGGCTCGCACCCCACCACAATTTGATCCCTATACCGTACAGCCTATAGCAAGTCGCTATACCAACTGCACTGTCCTGGCTGTAGAAATTGCCTTGCTTTGGTTCTAACAGCATGTAATGTGCAAGTTCTGTAAACAGAGCATTTAATGAAACATTTGTTCTGTGTGTGCACACATTATAATGATGATATATTGTGTAATAAGTTACATAATTTAGAAATGATGGTTCCTATGTCCGATATTTGACTGAAATGAATGAAAAATAAGCTGTCAATCATATATACAACAAAGACAAAGAATAGATTTACGAATTGTACGTAAATTTTAAAGACTCTTACATGTTTGGGTACTGAGGCACCGAAACATGTAGAAGTTTTTAAAACTTCTGTACACTCACAATTTTTATTTCCAACTGCTGCACAGAACTAGTTTTTACTCCTCTACGTGTTTCAGCTACCTATTGTAGCCATCATCTGGGAGCTACAATATTATAAAAACACAAGCAATGTATCTTATATCAGTATATGGTAAACATGTGTACATTTTCTTTTTATAATTGTCAGTTGATGTATAATATTACTAAGATTATTCAGATTAAAATTAAAGTACAAGTGAAGTATTAAAGCATAAAATGTTAGAACGTGACAAGTGGTCTCCAAACATCTTGCAGGATTTGTGCAGAACGTTCATTCATGGAGCAAACACTGGTTATCAAATGCTTGAGTCTCCACTCCATTATAAACAGGAAGTAGCTAATACTTTGATATGTATGGAGATAGCTTTTTACATTCTACCTTTGTTTTAATACTTCACTTGTATTTTAATTTTAGTCTGAATAGTTTTAGCAATATTATATATCATTTGACTGTTACAAAGCGCATATATATTTTTACCATTTACCAGCGTACGATATGCTGTTTGTGTCTTTCCAATATTAGCCCCTCGACGATGGGTAGCTGAAACTTGTAGGAGTGTAAAGGCTAGCTTTTGCAATAGTTGGAAATAAAAATTTGGAAGGCAACTGCCTGGAATATGTTGAACATTAAACTTTTGTACAGTTTGTAAACTTATTATGTACATTTGTTGCTGTATATGATTGACTGTAAGAATAATGAATGGAATGAATAATATAAAATTTGATTAATAAACTAATCTAAATTAAATGTGCAAATAAGTACAATTTTTTAAGTTGATTGCATTCCTAAATTCTCATATACTCTAGATAATTTATGCAGTTGGTTTGTACTACACTATGTGTAAATATAGAACCCCTTAAAAGGCTTATGATTTTCTCATAAACAGTTTGAATTTATGAACTGAGGAAAGGGAATGTGTATTTAAGCATAGTCTTTAATTCTACTAAAGAATTTCTTTTTATTCATCATACTTTGAGACCAGATGACAAACTTTTGATGATTACAATGCCAGCATTACAATGCCAGCATTCCAATTGTGCACTTCCTTGAAATGTGAAAGGTTAGGAGTTCATCTTTCCTGTGCTAACATTGTGTACCATTGAATTTGAAATATTCTAGGTTATTTACAATGAAGTTCATGAATTGAATTGTATATATTAACCTTTTAAAACCTTGCGGTTTCTTTATGTACCGCCCGGTTTAACAATAAAAAATTCTACCTGGTGCTCGCTTTGCGTTGAGTGTTTTGTACGGATCTCAGAACAAACAGCAACTTTTGCTTTATACATCATTAACTGATTGGTTTTTATAACAATGGTGGAAAGTGTTTACAGCGCGGTACGGCCTGGTTCCTTATATAAGGAAGATTACGTTTAGTCTTTAAAAGGTTAATATGAAAGGGGTAGAATTTTTTAAACACACTTCAAAATAAACACCAGCTATACTTAATTACTTACTTACTTACTCCATGGAGCAGAGTCCTTCTTGAAAAGCTAACTATTTTTCAGCTAGTCAAGAAATTTCCCGCATTTTATGGAACCCAAAGGTTCATTACCGCATTCACAAGCGCCCACCACCTGTCCCTATCCTGAGCCAGCTTGATCCAGTCCATACACCCGCATCCTGCTTCCTGAAGATCCATCTTAATATTATCCCCCATCTATGCTTGGGTCTCCCAAGTGGTCTCTTTCCCTCAGGTTTCCCCACCAAAACCCTTTATATGCCTCTCCCCTCCCCCATATGTGCTGCATGCCCCACCCATCTCATTCTTTTCCATTCTATAGCCTGAACAATATTGGATGAGGAGTACACATAATTTTGCTCCTCTTTATGTAGTTTTCTCCTCTCCCTTGTTACCTCATCCCTTTTAGGCCCAAATATTCTCCTCAGTACCCTATTCTCAAACACCCTCAGCCTATGTTCCTCCCTCAGTGTGAGCTACCAAGTTTCACACTCATATACAACAGGCAAAATTATAGTTCTGTATATCTTATTCTTTAAATTTTTGGATAGCAAACTTGTAGACAAAAGATTCTGCACTGAACGATAGCAAGCATTCCCTGACATCAATCTGCTCTTCCTGAATAGAATTTCAATTTTTTAAGGTTGTTCCCAAATGTTTGACTCTTCCACCCTTTCAGAGGAACTGTTATCAGTGACTTCATCCTGCATTCTGATCTTGAGACATGACCATGTACTTAGTATTTAGTTTTATCAGCCAATAAGTGGGTCCCTGTCACCACAGCATGGTGCATCCTTAGGTTGTGGATGGAGGAACAGCCTCCAATATGGAGGGCAGCTGCAAATATATTGAATAAGCAGTCGTGGACAGTCGACAAAGGGTGGTCCTCCAGCTTGGGGGTTGGACAAGGTGCTAACTGTAAAAGCATTTCTTGTTACGAAACATTCATACATTAAATGCCAGCTGTATTTTAAATAAATATCTTTTGTAAGTATCCTTTTACTGGTAGATTAATTGCCTCAAGAGGCTAATTTGTGGTTCATTATAAAGTGGAACTAGGGAAATTAAATTGATGTGAGTGTTAAAATTGACATACATGTTTCTGGCAACCACAACAAGTCATATTAGTTGTGTCAGTACAATGCTACATGTTTCAGCCATAGTGACCATCGTCAGACATTAAATACACGACTTTAAAAGTCAAAATAAAACGCATTTATTTTTTTAAATTTGTGATAAATAAATATATATATATATATATATATGTTTGTGTGTGCATTAGTTTTGAGTTTTAAAGTCATGTGTTTAATGCCTGAAACATGTAGCATGTATTGACATGACTAATAAAATTTGTTGTGGTTCACGACATGTGTGTCAAATTCAATGTGATATACCATAACAGGTTGGATTTTACCAAAATTGATGTGAGGGTGTCATTTTTACTAATATGAAACATCATTTGGACTGCATAATATGCTTCATGTGATTCTTCCAGTGGAGAGGTTTATCATTTTTTAAAGGAAGCAGTTCTGAGTTTACAAACCATTTTATGTACCATTCACTGTATCACATATGTACTGCACATTGTAGTGAGTCATTATAAATTTTATTATATGTTTCTTTTGTCTATGTTGGGAGTCAGGTTGGCAACATAAGAGTTATATGATCGGAGAAGTAGGTTTTGACTATAAATTATCATACTAGTAACAAATGAACATCATGGATTCAGACAGGGCATTGATGGTTAGACATGGATTATTTATGTATGAGAGCCAAAAGCTCTAGGGTTGGCCATTGAGTATCTCCATGTTTTAATGTTCACCAGTTTGAGAAGAAATTTTGAGCTGGCTCAAATTATCTTATTGCCACTTATTATTCTATTTCTGCAAGGTAGGATCTGCACCAGTGTGTGTCTGTGTAATCTGGCTAACAAATTTTCATGATGCACATGTTAAAAGCTCCTGCTGAATCACCAAATTTGCCCTTTCAGTCAGGTTTCAGTAGAGGCTTAAATGCAGTATTTTAAATGGATATACCTTTTCTAAAGCAATTTTTTTTTGGGGGGGGGGACTAATATGCTGTTAGTGTACATATAACGGTTTACCTATTGCAAACAACCTTCTCCAGATACAAAGCATTCATATAAACCATGCTAGCCAGTCTTGCACAGTCCATATGAGTGTTGTACCACTGCTGGGACGGAGTTTGAACACACATTTACAAAACAAGCTTGAACACACAAGTAATATGAGCCACATTGTGGTACTTTATTACTGCAGTACAAGAATATGGCTCATGTTATAATGTGTGCTTAAACTGTATTTGAACAGTATCAGGATTTCTTAACTGTGTGAGCTTGGCTAATATGGTTAACCTTTTGGCACCGGAGTTTTACATTTAAATTTTAGCACACCCTGTATGTAAAATGTGAATAATACAGGAACCAAAAAAGGTAGCGTTATGAAATAAACGGCATTTTGAAGAGAAAAACGGAGAGTGTGCAACATGTTTAAAATACTCAGTACTTATATTTGTTGAAAAAATATATATAAAATGCAACATCTGGAGGGTAGCGGTACGCCCGTCCTGTATATGGGACGCACGGTTCTTAAAGGTTAATGTGAATGCTGTGCATCTGTGTGTAATACTTTAGAGAATGTAGATAACAATGAAATAGACATCTAATCTCATTATGTATTGATTTAGATTGCTTGATAAGGCAGTTCTTTTAATTTCGAATGGAATTGAGGAACCTGTCCTCAAAAAAACATTTGTTTGTATGAAACAACAACAAGAAAATGGCCAACTGTACCGTATAATCCATTGTACTTAGAAAAAATCTTGACTAATGAAATATTTTATTATAATTTCATTGTATAATTATTAAGGCAGGTGAGTGCCAAGGGCATGGTTTTCTCACAGTAAGTTGATTTTTACTGGATTATTATTGTTCTGGAAAAAATGTTTGCCCTCGAACATAGTTTTCAAGAGAAAAGAAATATTTTTATTTGAAATTTTTATTGATTATTGATTTTTTGCACATATTCATTACTTGTAAATATAGTAAATCTTAACTTGTCACATGCCTCTTGTCACTTAATGACAATTCCTGCGTAGCCTGTCACCTGATCCTCCCAGGTTTTCTAGTAGGTGTTGCTGAAATGATGGTCTTCTGAGTTCATTACACCATGTAATGTAATGATTACATCATATATGTAATGTCACATTACTTTCACAAGTTCCACCATTTTGGACCTTCAAGGGGCTGTTTAATTTACTTAGTACTTGTTAACTTCAATTGGCAGAGTACAAGATATATCCCCTCCTTCCTTTTGTAGCTCTGGTTTTTCCCTACTGAACCAACCAACCAACCAATCAACCAAGAAGCTAACAAAGCACATCGACATGTGTGAAGCACAAGTCTATGTTCCTTAGTCCATTTAACCACACCCATGCATGAAACACATTGCTGGGCTTGTGATTCAGGAAGTTCATACCTGTAACAGCAGTTGTGCCTGTGCTAATGGATTCCTGTCTAGGCTGAGGGACTTGATGTCATCATACAAAGGACTAAAACAATGAAACTTTCCTGCACTGCTGATACAGTCCCCCTGTCCTAGTTGCTTCAACATCCATGTGAACCAAATTCAGTCTTGTTTCTTTGAAACATCTGAACAAACTCATTATGCAACATGGTGTAAAACCCCATAAGATCATCATGTGAAGGTTATTTTCTGTCATTATCTCAATGATAATTATGTATATTATAACCTGCTTTCTTTTCTTTTATGGCAGGTGTTTGGTGGAAGGGATTGGGCATTAACTGGTAATGTGGGTGGAATGTCTCCTCCAGATAATGGAACATTACGTCGTGGAGCCTCTACAAAATTCAAGAAAAAAAAATCTATAGGCAACATACAGGCTCTAAAGGTAAGTGACGCTGTTTAAGAAGTGTCAAGATCTAGTGTTTATAGTGCCACAATGTAGTAGTTATTTCTGATGTATGCAGTGCTCTGAGAAGTCATGGCCTTCATACATTTTGTCAATCATAATTCTGCCACCGACCACATGCAAAATCCCTTGTTCTACTACTTGAGACATCTTATAGATTATTTCTAAATTTGCCTTAAGCCTCATTCATGCTTCAGAATTTGTAGCATAAGAAGGTTTTTCTCTCATAAAAGGTGTTGCTACACTTCATCTAGGATTAGAATCCTTAGATTTCATTATTGCATGTTACACCTACATTAAATTGTAATTTATGGTAGATCTGTGGTTCTGAAATTGGTTTGCTGTGCTGCACTTCACCTGTACTCATATTAAAAATGTCTACAAGGCCTTGCAACTTAAATGAACATGCTAAATTGAAGCACAACACATACTTTACAGTGCCATACATTGTGCCCAGTTTCCTGCCTTTACTCATCTGTGGATATGAAATTTCACTGTTGAAAGATCCCATATGTGACACAATTAAATACTCTTTCTAGCTCAGACGTGCACACTGCCTATACTCAGTCCGACACTCCCTCATCAAAAACACGTTTAAAGGCTGTCATAATGAAATACAACCTTGCTTTTGCCAACATTTGACTTGTAGCTGAGAGAATCTCATATCAAGGCTGACTCCTCGCCAGCTGACAGGCTTATTGTTGTACCTTATGTCCTCGAACAATAACCTTCCCCATTTATTGAAAACAAAATATGTCCTACTAGTAGCAGTTCTGTTATAATTTTTCCTGTTGAAGCATTGTGAGCCATGGAGATCATTTTTGTCACTGAACTGCACGTTGAACAACAGTCAACATCATTGGTTACTATATAGCAGTGCTGTCACCCACTGTCCTGTTAGCAGTCTAGCAATAAAGAATACTGTGTGTATACTGTGTTACTCCCAAGTACTTGGTGTCCTTCCAGACCTGAACAAGAGCTCCAAAACAATATGACCTAATCAGCAATCTCTTAACACACTATATCATTAATTTTCTCATCACCTGTTGTGCTAACACAGTGTGTGTCCATATGCTTTTCTTTGACTGTGTGTAATTGTATCTTAAGATGATTGAATGGTGTATTCTATACTCTTAGGTTTTCTGTCATACACCCAGCTAATTTCTTGGAACAGAGTTCTTAATGAAGAGCTGAGAGATGCTCATCTGGTCAAGAAGACAAACTTTCCCACTGCTGCAGGATCGTGTCCAGTTCACATAATTGCTCACCATTTTTTTTAATGTATATTTTAACATACTTCCAGTTATGCCTAAGTCTTCATCGTGGTCTTTTCCTTTCAAATTTTCCAACAGAAATGTTCTATCTGTCTTGTCTTTTCCAGTGTGTCTACAAGTCCAACCCATCTCATTCTCCTGAGTTTTGTCTCCCTAACAGTATTTAGTGAAGTGTGAAGTTTATAAAGCTCCTAATTACATAGTGGGATGCAATAGTTTCCAGGCGGAATTTATTTCTCTATAACAACGTCATTTACAATCTAATCAGTGTTTCCCCTTAAGGTTGTCTCCATGGGAATTTAAACAACAAGTCCAGCAATTGTGCCAGTGTTCTTGAAGTGCAGTATTGAAACTCATCAAGCACTGCCCTCAGTTTTGCTTGAATCGAGGTTATATTAAATCTCCTTCGCTTCAATACCATCTTGAGTTTTAGGAAGGAACTAAATTATACTGCTCTGGTGGAGATGAAGTGTGGGATGACAGTCATTTTGTTTGTTTCCAGTAATTCTTGCCCAGACAAAGGTGATGGATGTTCAGATCTTCTTTTAAAATGCTCTAAACTGACCTGTGTGTAATTCCAAACTATTAGCAACTTCATGGATAGAGATTCTTCTGTTTTTCAGGAAAGGCTCCTTCACTTGCCCCACATTTTCATCTGTTTTGTTTGTCGTTGGACGTCCTGAGCATTTAGAATCTTCAGCATAGGTTGAACAACTTTTGAATTTGGAGAACCATCTAAACCTTGAATTCTTCCCATTGTCTCCTCTCCAAAAATTTCTTTCGACATTTTGAGAGTTTTGTAGTATTTTTCCCCATCTTAAATCAAAATTTGATGTAGACACACTGTTCTTCAACTCTGTGTTTTCTAAGTATGACAAAATCATGTGGAACAACACACGCCTGTAAACATTCATAAACATTCACAGCCTTATTTCAATCAGAAATGACTCAGCAGACTCTACTGTATCAACACGTAGCTTTAGAAGCTATTTGAGTGTATTATGTATGCAGTTTTCTTTATTCTTACTTTTTATCCTTCTTCATAAGTTCAGAATTTCCTTTCAGCACTTTGCTTGTATTTATCCTCAGTGTATGGGTAAAAGTCTTTCATCCACTGAAGACATAAGTTTAATTTACTAATTTTTTTTACAACCCAGCATAAAAGTTAAGTCTGCCTGTGTGGTTAATATGATGGACACTTAAAGCATCCATCTGAAAGATTAAGGTATTATTTATGAGTTACAGTTATGGAAATGAAATCGGGATAGCTCCTCAGTCAATGTAGTGACTGTGATGTGGGCTGGAGAACTGAGGGTTCATAGTTCAATTTTCAGAAAGGACAAGAGATTTTTCTCTTCTCCAACTGATAATGTGGAAACTGAATGGAAAATTAAACATTCTGAGTATTTTATCAGAGTGTAATTTGTGTGTAAGTGGCTTGAGAACAGCCATTTGTACAGTAATTGTAAATAGTTGGACTTTGGGACATACTTTATTTACAGTGAAGTGTGGATGGTGTGTAGACAGAGGACAAAGTTAAGGGTTTTGGCTGATCCCTTGCAATTTAAATTAAAATTAGACTTACTAGATATGAAGGATGGAGTAGGTTGTGAAGATGCTGAGAGGGAATGGCATAGATTGGTGTTGATTTGTACAGGTGTAGGTGAAGCTACTAAGGAATGAAAATTGTGGTACAAATATGGTACTTAAAAATGGTTAATTTTACTGTGAACAAGTGGTTAGCAGGAAACAATTATGCATGATTTCAGGCCTCTACCATGATCACTGTGTAACAGTCTAGAAAAGCACAGTTCTCAGGAAATGATTAATTTTAGTCATAATTTTTACTTAAAATAGAATTGTGTGTTAAAGAAGAGTAGAATGGAAGAGATAAAGGAATGAAACAGAGTTGTGTGGAAAGAATAAGTGTGGCGTGACTTGGGTGGATACGTGAGATAAACGTTTGTGTGTAGTAACATCTTGTTGCACTTATGAACAGAAGGGGCATGTTCCACAAAAATGTAGCATTAACGCAAGATGGTTTTACTCTATTACAGAACTACAAGTGTCATTCAAATGAATAATGGATAAATGATATAAAGTGCCTTATTGCAGAAATAGATACAATACAGTGACAATCTTCGGTGCAGTGCCCACCATATTCTATATTCCTCCTCCAACATTCCACTAGGGCATCAGTTCCTCTGCAGAAGGAGACTTTTGGTTATTGTGCTAGCCATTCATACATTGCCTTCTTTACCTCCTTACCTGATCAGAAGTGACATCCATGTATAGCGTCTTTTAAGGGCCTAAAGAAATGAAAATCGCATGGTGCCAAATTTGGTGAATATGGCGGATGGGGTAATGCCTCCAATTTTAAATACTGAATCTGTTCCACGGTATTACAGGCTGCATGATTTCGGGAATTGTCATGCTGCAGACACTCACCAGAAAACAACAAATCATGGCATTTTGTTTGAATTGCTGGCTTAAGCTCATATGAAGCATATCAATATACCTTTCATTGTTCAGAAACATAAAGTTATAACAGACTGTTTCATATTATGAATTTTATACAGTTTTTCTGGATTTTATTTGTAAGGCCTTTATGTATAGTTATGAAGGTATGAGTGGGCTCCCACAACTCATGTACAACAGAAGTGATTAGTTTCAGTCTTTCTTTTAGGATCTGGGTCTCAAACAGCATGATACTGGACCTGAGATAGGGACTGGTAGCAGTATGGGCCAGGGGTACCTGAAGCGACCTGCAGGATCATCTGGTGGACCAAGTCCTGTTTCAGGACCAGGTTCTAGCACACTTATTACAACAACTCCTCGCTCTTGCTCTATCTCTAGTGACATGGAGATCAGAAATGTTCTGCTGGCCAGCAGTGCAAGTCCTCAAGGCTCCAGTGACAACCTTGACAAGCTTTCTTCCTGCAGTCCAACACATCACAGTGTGTACGGACTGCAGAGGTAAGCCCTGTTCATATTGCTTGCCTAAGAGTCCAGAAATAGTTGGAAAACTATTATGAAATCATTCTAATTTTATTTATATATTTTATGATGCGTTATGAATTGCTTACAGGTGTGTAACATTGAATGAAAAATAGTTGGGTGATTATGAATTGTGATATTGCAAGCAGTCATTTATATTATTGTGTTCAAAGGAGGAAGCAGAATCACAGTCAAAATAGCAGATTGCTACACTATATACAGTTTGATGGTATTGCTGCTGTGCCAGCTCACTTGGTAATGACAGACAGACAGCTGCTACAGTAATTGTTTTTATTGTTTCACAGAGACAACTGGTTGAGACTGCTTTAATGCATTGTAACCTAACACTAGCTGTGTAGGCTGCTGGATCCAATTAACTATCTAATTACTTCAGTACCTACACTCCTGTTATTACCAGAAACCCACACACATAATATTCTTCCCCCATACTGCAGCATACACGTGGAGCAGATGCATAAGCTTGCAGGATGTTGTCTAAGAGGTAGTGCTAAACAAAACTGACAGTGCAAAGGATGTACAAGAGAAGGTAATTTGTAATACAGTCTAGCAGCATGGAGTTACAGATTGATGAAAGGAACATTGTAGGATATTGATGCAGGACAGGAGGGAATGATGGAACAAGACAGTGAATAAAAAAATATTGCAAACAAAGGAAGGGGAAGATATTAAATTAACTCTTTTATCAGTTTATAACTATTATTTTTGTATATATATATATATATATATATACATACACAGGGTGTAACAGGAGGAAGGGACAAAACTTCGGGAGAGTTTTCCTTATGTTAAAATATACCGATATAACCCAAAACACCTATATCCAAAGTTGAACGGTTATGGAGATAATGGCCAGAGAAAAGTGTGGTCTATTGGCGGGTCCACACACTGTACCTGTCAGCTGACAATTCTTATCGATGTTTGTCCTTGAGTCTGGTGTCTTATGCCAGAAAGTCCACTCACACTAGCTTATAGTATGCTTATACCAGAATGCTTCGTCAGCCATGTTACGTCAGTGCTTGCATTCATGTGTCATGCATAGTGCTTGGAACCCTTAAGGACAACTATGACGTGAGTGCGGGTTTTTTTGTAGTTCAATTTAATGGCTTTA
>Ga0268261_10002199_pt1 | contig 13897 bp, 7 predicted proteins | sample TergutNc150P1_FD_190353 | JGI IMG/M metagenome (GOLD analysis project Ga0268261, IMG submission 190353) | Nasutitermes corniger P1 segment gut microbial community from laboratory colony in Florida, USA - Nc150 P1 (SPAdes) (version 2) | ecosystem: Host-associated > Arthropoda: Insects > Digestive... | reverse complement strand
CTCAGTTCGGCGGATGTAGCTCGGCGACTAACGGTCATAGCGAAACGAGGCAAATGGCAGTTTGTTGTCAAAACCTGCCGCTAGGTGCGCTCAGTAGCCGCACCGCGCTCCCTGCGCCGGTTACCGCGCTATTTAAAAAGTTCGGTCTTTAATTGAACAACCCTTGTATACAGCAACGGTAACGGTATATGTCAAACAGCTGCTGTATACGCAGTTTTGAGCTCCTGATGATGGACGGAAAGACCGTCTGAAACATGTAGAGCATTTTACAAGAAAAAATAATTTGAGATAACAGGTGCATCTTGTTGGTTGTACTATGGGAATGTATTATGATGCATGGACCTATGAATATTAAAGCCCGAGAATACTTTATTGATTTTTTTCTAACTTCTGTGACTGATACCTCAGTTTCTGGCTAGCATGTTTTACAGAATGAGGCTTGCCTTCACTCATTTCAGTATTTCGTGCTGCCAAGAGTGTGTGTTTTGAAACAAACTGTAACGTTTTTTTATGCCCTCTGATAATGCTGCACATTTTTATTACTAAAAACAAACAAACAAACAAACCGGTGTTTTACACTGAAAATCACAAACATCAAGACTTTCCTATATAAAAGGTAAAGCAATCCCATTACAGGCTTGGACAGGCCCTGAGGGTTCCAGGAGGTTGAGGCTCCCAGATTTCAAGACAATCGACACATGAAGGTGGTAAAGTTGTCAGCCCTACGCACCGGCCGCCTTTACCCCCAGGAAACATTCCTGGTACTCATTTCTGTTAGAGGATGAGCTGACCCCAGGGCCATAGTGTGGCCGGAAGGATTATGTCAATGAAAAATTCCAATGACATCATCAGGAATCAAACCTGTGACCTTCCAGCTTGTAGCACAGTGCCTCAACCAACTGTGCCGCCACATGCTCCACTTTCCTATATACAATATTTAAAAATGAACTTTGCACCTTGTAGAAAACACCAAATATCCATTAACCTTTTGGCACCGGAGTTTTACATTTAAATTTTAGCACACCCTGTATGTAAAATGTGAATAATACATGAACCAAAAAAGGTAGCATTATGAAATAAACAGCATTTTGAAGAGAAAAATGGAGAGTGTGCAGCATGTTTAAAATACTCAGTACTTACAGTTGTTGAAAAAATATATATAAAATGCAACATCTGGAGGGTAGCGGTATGCCCGTCCTATATATAGGACGCACGGTTCTTAAAGGTTAAGAATACAAATGAATTGATGCCATTTTGAGACCATATAAGAACCCATAAATAAACTGTGTGGGTAAAATAAAGAGCTATTAGTGGTAAGGTACCACTGTGCTGTAGAACAGTCAGAATATCACTGGTTTATGCAACTTCTGACACAAGTCAACAAAGCAGGATTACAGTCCACTACTTGATCATATATGCAGGACAACGATCCCTTGTCCAGTGTGGGGTTATGGGAAGTAATCTCGGCATGTTGGGCAGAACTGCATGGCACAAACTTCTATGTGAAAAATAAGGTTACGCAAAGGCAGCAGACACGTATGGACACCCTCCCCATCACTTACAAGATGTACATTTTTGGGTAGGTGATGCTGCCAGTTTCTATGGCAGGGCAGCAACCTATCTGCATTTATGCGTGCACCTCTTAAATTTTTCAGCAATTTGCCAATGGCCCAACCCCCATATATTTAATTATTTTGAAATGTACGTTGTAAAAACTGCATTTGGAAGGGATTATTGTACATTGTTGGTACTGTAATGAAGAAAAATGTAAATTATGGTACGTTATATTGTTCATAGTAATTTTGGATATCTACTGGATTTGTACGTTAAAACAGTTGCAGCTAGGTTTTGTACATTTCCTCATTGCGACACAGACGATCGCCCATAGTTGCAACTAAGCGCCTTTTTGTCAGTTCCCCATTCTTTAGAAGCGTTTAACCCCAGCTATGACGCGATCAGTCTGTCTCGACTGGAAATTATGTTTATGCATCAATTCGCTCTGATATAAACCCCCGCTTTTTGCTGACACGGGATTCACTCCAAGGAATCGCTGTTTGACGGTCAAGACGTATCTACACGACGTTAAGAATAATAATTGTTAAACAAAGTATAAGGTTGATAACGATGTGGCATCACTTCATCATATTCCAAGGTAAGCCGAATTGACTGAATTAACTTTCTGTATTCCAAATTAATTCGAGAGGAACACTTTCGTGATATAATTCGGACGATGTGAACTAAATTCTAAATTCATAATTATTCGGGTTCATATCAGAGCAAGGTAATCATTTTATCTTTCTGGTATTGTCATTTAATATTCCCTTCAATTCTGTACCATAGCATCACTTCACTATTTTACAATATATAGACTGTCTACAGTCAAGAGTGTGTTGTATTAGTTAATTGTCTGTACTACACCCTTATAGCGCACTGTCAGTATTTACTGGCTGGTGGTAGATTCTACCCTTTATCAGTGTATCAACGTTACGAACCCCTCACGCTACTTGTCTGACAGGGTGTCTCTAGTAAAACCTAGTCCCCTCCGATTCAGGGCATTACAGTACAATTATTTAAAATTCTAAATTTGACCCATAAAATATTCTTGCAATAAAATTATTTAATTGGTCTTCAGAACTCCTGCTGTCTGGTAGCCCTAAGGGAGGGATTACAAACGTTGTTACCTTGCTTTCAGGGTTGTCCACAATGACGAAGACCATAAAGATGCCACTGTGTCTGGCCCTCCTAACTGCCTGCTTTACTCGGTCCGGTCCCTCGCTCATGACTCGACCATCTGATACAATTATCAACAACTGAGCCTGCTCAGTGCTACTTGATAATCGAGAACAGTTGGCAGTGAACAACGTTGTTGCAAAGTCCACAAGCTGACCCACTCGGGTGTTCTTCTGTTCAAACGAGAATTGTTGTAATAACCTGAAAAAAAAAAACAAAGTTAGGCTAAAAATGACAGTCTTCTGGGATGTGACACTGTGCAGTCTGGCAGACAGACACCCAAGGAACCTGCTGTCCTTGTCCCTGGGGTCAATCTACCACACTACACAGTATCACATCCCACATAACTGCCACTGTCAACACATCATACAACAATTAATCAAGCACACTGTCAGAAATCTGAACATATCAAACAATGATTTACAAGAAAAATTATTAATGAAACACAAACAATAACCCTTCCTTGTGACAATACATATCAGGTGTGGCTACTAAACAACACCAGCGTACGCACAGCTACAAGACATTTGATCCCCATATAAAACACATACTACTCACGACTGAATTCCCCCCCCAGCTGCATGCCAAACCACACTTTGTTGTGTTCACACAGTAATAAGTAGTGGCTTTTATATAAATGGTTTTTTAACTTGCTGCTATCATGCTTCATACAAGAAGTAGGCAATGACAAACACCTATTTTATCATGAAGTCCAAGCAAACTGCCACCAAAACCTCAAGATTCTGTATGAAGGGTGAACAGAGAAGGTGGCAGAGTTACTTAAAGCACTCTCACATGACTTCAGGGGATGCTTCAAGAGCTAGAAGGCTCTACAGAGCATTGTGGAATTTCTGATGGAAATTACTGCTAACACACTAACATGTAACAACAAATTCATTCATAAAATACTTTTCAAAAACCAGTCTCATTACTTATCAGTCACACTCCATACATAATCTTAACCTTTTGGCAGCGGAGTTTTACATTTAAATTTTAGCACACCCTGTATGTAAAATATGAATGATACAGGAACCAAAAAAGGTAGCATTATGAAATAAATGGCATTTGGAAGAGAAAAACAGAGAGTGTGCAGTATGTTTAAAATACTTAGTGCTTATAGTTGTTGAATAAATTACATAAAATGCAACATCTTGAGGGTAGCGGTATGCCCGTCCTATATATAGGACGCACGGTTCTTAAAGGTTAAAGACAGAAATCCTTCACCAACCACACAAACATACAGATAGCTAGTTGCCCCTTGCTATAAACCAGGCACCGTCAGTTGCATGTCCGATGTTCCGTTCTTCCTCACACTCCACAATCATGCGATATGTCAACACTGTACCAGCACAGCAACCACACACCACTCCTCAGGATGGTTCATATTACTGACACCCAAAGTCCACAAGTACAAAGCTCGATAGACTGCACCATCTTAGGTTCTCACAACAGTGTTAATGCACAGTATATTGCAGTCTTCAGACATGTTACACTGCATCTACTGGTACACAGACATGTTACACTGCGTCTACTGGTACACAGATACCAATGTTTCAAACGACTGTAGTGCCTTCATCTTCAGAGTTAGGCAGTCAAAGATGAAGCCCTCAAACGTTTGACCCTGAAGATGAAGTGCTTTTGATACTCTGAAACTCAAGACACTAAACATCCACTAACAACAGTGTCAAATGTCAGAAGACCTGAGCCTTCAAGTTTGGTAGAATTTACAGGAGAACTGATAGCTGCCTGTAATCAACTGCCAAATAACATTACTTTCTGCACCTCACTCACCTTGCCCCACTCTTCTCTGTGAAAGGATCCCCCAGTTGATGCAACACTCGTGGTGTCTCGCCAAAGCTTATCACTGCTAGTTCTCCAGCCTCCAACAGTGTCAATGCTTGACTCACCAGGGCCAGTGATTCAAATGCCAGCTAGCGGAGCGCAAAACAAGGTTCGTCAGTGACACACATGTAACCCTTTCCATGCTACAGCAAGATATTCTTTCAAACCTTCCCATCCTTTTATTTCTCACTAGCTACAAATTAATTTGCACGAACATTTAAAACAGATACAGGAAATGTACAGAACTGTTGCTACCTGTTGTTTAGACATCAACTGCCGGCACATACGTCACACATTGTGGACAGCAATATGTAACACTTAGTACAAAATTATGATGTGGTAGTAAGATAAAGGTAATGTTGCTCCATGCATGTCATAAATGCACATGGGGGAGCAGACGTACAGCGCCACTCACTCTTCACTTTGGGACTAGATGTCAGTGGTCAGCCTCAAGCACTGGCCACTTTACCACCTTGGTAGGGGCCCATGGTACCCATTCAATGAATCACTGAATGAGCCCCAGAGCTGGTTTGGGCATTTTTGGAGAAGAGAAAATCTCTTGCCCCTGCCAGGAATCGAACCATAAACTATCAGACGACCAGTCCACATCCTAGTCACTATGTTGATTGCGCTATCCTGTCACCCATAATAAGGTGGAAGGATTTTGTCAATAGACCTTACGGGAAATGAAAGGGTTAATATCTCACTCATAAATCACATGTTCAAACACTAAGAACCAAAAGTTCTCATAAGAATGCACCTTGTTTTAAACACTTTACTCGAGGCATCACTGTATTAAATATACAGACATTGAATAGCTGGCTGCAAGCAAGAATGTGTTTGTCTGTTGCTGAAGGCATCACAGTCTGTGCAATGTAAGTATCCAGTCGACAGAGATACCAATTACAGTGACACATCATGACACAAATGGCTTCAGTACTATTTGCAGATTCAGAATAAGGCATCCCTCATTAAATGGGACTGTAATACACCATAGTGTGTTTACGTTACTTGGTTCATTATACTGGCAGTAACATGGACCATGGTGAAGTACCAGTTTGCACACTTTGTTTCTATATAAGTCACTAGTTGACTAATTAACTGACTGACTGACTGACTAACTAACTCCAAGCAGAAGGGTGTTTGTTAAGAAGCTGGCAGTCCCTCAGCTTAGCCAAGAAATTCCCTGAATTTTACGGAACCCAAACATTCATTACCGTGTTAACAACAGCAGAATAAATTTATCTTCTACATCTCCCACAATAAATGCCCTATCAAACCACGATGCTAAAATTCTTGCAATTAAAAATTAATATGCAACAATAAACAAATTTCCTATGAAACAGCAACAGATTAATAGACAATGAAACAATCATGAACTTTCAGACTCTATTAAAAAAAGAAACCTGGGAATCTGTTTATATAGATACAGATCCTAATCTTATGTTTAACTCATTTCTATGAACCTTCTTAAACATTTTCCAAGCTAGTTTTCCAGTTAAATACCAAAGTAAGAAAGACAAGTATGACTGGATTACACAAGGAATAAAAATATCTAGCAAACACAAAAGAAGTCTGTATGCCTTCACTAAGAACAGCAAAGATCCAGCAGCAAAAGCATATTATATTAAATACTGTAAAATCCTTAGGAAAGTTATGAAAGAAGCTAAGAAGAAACACTACAATAGACTTACAGCAAAATCTAATAACCACATAAAAACAACATGGAACATTATTAAGAAAGAGACAGGAAAAGTACATTCAGTGGAACAGATTCCCACCGTACTTGTGAATGATAAAAAACTAGAGGATCCAACAAATGTGGCCAATGCCTTCAATAATTCCTTTATAACAATTATTGAAAAATTAAACATTCAACAAACAGAGAAAGGAGATGCTGTCTCAATTCTAAAAGATTCATTTCCTGGAAACTTCCCCTGCATTAAAATAACCCCAATCACTGAAGCTGAGATAAAAAGTATAATATATTCCCTACAACCAAAAAAATCTTCAGGTTATGATGAAATAATTGAAAGTGTTCACACATTTCAGTAAAACACAAAACAAACACAAAATTTTATGAAACTCTGTTCAGCAGTTTTCAAGTTGTTAAATGTGGAGAGACATGGAGAAGAAAATAGGTGCATTTTTTGCAACTGTGCATTGTGAATGTGCCAAAATTCGGTAGCTGGTGAAATGAAGTAACTGATGACACTGTTAAAAATTAGCCACCTAGGGACACGCTAACATTTTGAAGAACGGAAATCAACGAAACAGAGCAATTCTGCAAGCACGTAGAGTATATACATTACAAGTACTGTGTGATATACCTCCTTGGAGTGATTGTCTGCCATACTGGAAGAATCATCAACAGCCAACACGATCTGATATTCCCGTTTACATGGTTTTGTTCTTCTCAGCCAGATTTTATCTTTTCGGAACTGACTTGCTATGTATGGGATTACCTAAAATAACACAAAATATTAATTCACAACTTTGACATTTAATTTACACAACCAGTGAAGCAATTATTTCTGCACACTATTTGACACAAAAATTCTTGTAACTGGTTCACCTTCCTCATGTTGATTCTGCGTCCTGTACGATAGTCTCCTCGAAGACGAGAAGCCCGCGTAGGTTCCAACACCAACCTCAGCTGTTCGCTCAGATCTCGGGCCAGTCCTGACGTTACGGCACTGAACATCTCCCATGCATGTTCTGCTTCTTCATTTGGTGGAGGCTAAAATGTTATCAAAACAGCAATAAGAGAGAAATTGCTTGTGATATGCACTGAGCCATGAGATATTGAGGTTCTGACAGCAGTCTTCTGGGAAATGGGAAATGGTGCTACGTCATTCAGTAGACAGTAAAGAGAACTAAATGGTGCTATGTCATTCAGTAGACAGTAAATGGTGCTATGTCATTCAGTAGACAGTAAATAGAACTAAATGGTGCTATGTCATTCAGTAGACAGTAAATAGAACTAAATTGTGCTATGTCATTCAGTAGACAGTAAATGGTGCTATGTCATTCAGTAGACAGTAAATGGTGCTATGTCATTCAGTAGACAGTAAATGGTGCTATGTCATTCAGTAGACAGTAAATGGTGCTATGTCATTCAGTAGACAGTAAATAGAACTATTTACCGAACTCATCCCCAGAGATTTGCCTCTTCAACACTATTTGTGTTGCATGACAACACAACACTTGAACATCTGAAGTGTCATCAATAAAATGCTGGTTATATACAAAGGTATAGTCACAATGGAAATCACCCTTCACACTGACCTGACTCCAAGTTGCCAACTGACTCTCCAACTGCGATCGCATAGTGCGATGATCTTCAGCAGACATCAATTCAAGCTCAACTGCATCAGATGCAACATCACCAAGTGCAGTATGGAACGTTGTCTCGCTCCCCCTTGCAGCACCGAGTGTCTCCACTTTATCACCATCCACTTCCACACACATATCTGTGTCACCTCCCTCATCAACTCTCTCCCCATATTTCCTCTCACTTTTATCTTTATTCTGTTTATCACCAGGAACTTTTTCTGAATTCTTTGTAGGGGTTTCATCTTCGTCAGGGACTGAGTCATCCTGAAGTTCAATATTGTCATCTTGTTTTGGTTTTTCTCCATCTTCTTCTTCCAAGTTTGGAACAGGTTGCTGCTGTGCTTGTTCCTGTGAGGCAGATAACAGACAACTGTACTTGCTATTGTGTGTGTCTACAGACTATCAGAGTGTGCATGCACGAATTTAATGCGTGTCTGTATGCGTGTGTTATTTCATGATGCTGTCACTTGCTGAGATTACGTAGTGGCAATAATAGATGACTGAAGCTGTATGGAGCATTGATGGAATAATACTGATGGTGAACACAGAAGTACTGAGAGGAACACCTGTCCCACTGACATTTTGTCCACCACAAATTGCACATGAACTGGGCCTTCACAGCGCCAACAGGCTGGCAACTGACTACCTCAGCCACTGCATGGCCTGTGTCAGTCTATCGTACATCACTTAATGCTAATGTATCAGCTGCATCTGTCACATGGCTGAATGACAAATGGAGATAACATAATGTTATCTGGACTGATTTAGCCATAAGTAAACGAACATTTGTGTGAAAGTGACATCACAATGATTGTAATACAGCTGGTTATACTGACACAGCTACAATTCCTTGCACACAAGGATCACAGACATCAATGTAAAGATGTTCCAAATTATATGCTAAGCAATTTTAACTCTGAATAGGTCAGATTATGCTAACAGCTGCTGAATTTAAAATGTTAATAATTTTAATAGATTGTCTTGTGATCATTACATATTTATTTGGCTAGAAACAAACTGCATGTGTGCTACAGTGTTGGTAAAAATGTGTACAGCAAACTGCATGTGCACTACAGTGCTGGTAAGAATGTGTACAGCAACAGCTCAAGTATATATGAGAGATATTAGTGACGAACTCGGTGACTAAACAGGTGCAGTTCCCATATAAGAGTGTGAATATAGTGATCAGCTTCATTCATAATGTGCTGGTTTCTGTACATAAGAAACTAATCACACACAGTAACTGACCTCAGTTGCAGCATCCAATGTTTGCTGTACACAAGAAACTAATCACACACAGTAACTGACCTCAGTTGCAGCATCCAATGTTTGGGTATCAAATTTTTTCTTGGCTTCTTTTATGTGTTGGTACATTTCAGCATTCCCTTCTTCCTCTGTCTCACCTTCATCCTGTTCTTCTCCATCTTCTTCTGTTGCAGTATTCATTGTTTTACGTTTTTTCTTGACAGGTTCACTAACCTCACCTGTAAACATTGATCTGTAGATTAGGATGCTGCATTCTGGGAAAGTAGATGGTGGTGGTGGTTGGAGGGAGGGGGCACGTGCGACTGCAGCGGGGTGGCAGACCCCAAGGAGCAGCAAAATGGAAATTTTTAAAGAACCAATGTAAACTATGCACTAAAAAAATTGTAAACAATTGAGACAAAATAAAAGGAAATTCAATAAATAATGGTAATTTTTTTTGAAGTTCATAATTTCTATTAGGGGTAGCCATTGTGATTATTTGCCCCAGGTGCCAAACCTAACTATGCCACTGCTGCAACCTTGAATTTTCAGCAAAATTACACATATAAAACATGCATAATTTTGTGCATGATTACACAGTTATACCCCATATTTCAGACAATGAATTACGAAGAAACTCTTGTCTTATAGTTCATTAAAAATGGTAATTTTCCATTACAGGTCTAGAGTGGAAAGCATTCTGCAACCAACTGACTGATTCACAGCCACATGACAACTGTGTGCTGAGTGTTACAGCTATGTACTACGTGTTTCGTAACATCTCTTTTAGTAGTTCACATAGGAAACGAGCACATGGCGAGCTAGTTATACATTTTTCAGTACAAACTGTTCTCTTTTTAATTTTTTAATTTTTTTAGTTTTACTTAATGATGCTATCAACAGGTAAGATTATACAGTGTCAGTGACAGATGAATGAATGAATGAGTATGTAGCATTGGTGGAATAAACCGGTGGAATAATACTGACAGTTCAGAACTACAATACTTAGATAAAACTCTGTTCCAGTGTTATTGGGTCGACCACAAATCACACGGACGGGCCTGGAACCAAACCTTGGCCTCCATGATGACAGGCTGGCAACCAACTGCCACAGCCATTGCATGGCCCAAATTAATCTGCAGCTGATAGGACTGAGGTTGGAAATAAAAAAGATGAGACAAGGTTAAAGCAACAGATATGCAAGATTTGTATAGAATTTACAAAACTGCAGACTTGCCTAGGCTGCGGTTGCTGTCGCTCTCTCGCAGGCGTTGCCTCGTGCTCTTATCCTGCTCTGTCTGGCTGTCTCCAGAATGAACATTATCCTTACGAGCTGTCGCATCTCCATGATGTCCTGCTTCTGTCTTTTCAGTCTGCGCCTGCCCAACTCCTTGTTCTGTGTCTCTTGCATCCTCACTATTTACTTCAGCAGGTTGCTGTTCCACTGCAGTTCTGTCTCTCTCTTTATCAGACACAACCTGAACAACACAATTCGTATGTTTTTATCACTTCAAATTGTAGCATTCCATTATTCCATTATGTCTGGCATTTCATCCCTCCTAAAATGTTGCTAAATTCCAAATAACAATCTTGCAGGAACCTACAGCTTTTACTCTAAAACACCAAAAAAATTGTATTTGATGTATTTATTTGTTAATAATGTAGAGGATTATACACGAAGATATTCGAGACAACAATCACACTTTGGTATGACCATCTTAGTCACAGATATTTTGATGAGGGAAAGCACAAAGTGATGATACAGGAGAATGCACTTGGTGCAAATGTGGAAAGGTACCGTGATAATGATCCTGCTCTGAAACAGCTCAGGGACTGCCAGGGAGGAGGAGGAGGAGGATGAGGAGGAGGATGACAAGAAGAAGAAGAAGAAGAAGGAGAAGTTATATTTGTGAAATAAGGAGAGTCAACTTGGAGCAACTTGTCCAGTCAATACATTTTAACACGGTCAGTGCTGACATAGCAAATTTAGAACCCAGGATTAGAATATGTAAGTCTGATACAAAGACTTCAGTATGGAATGAATAAAGAGCTCTTATCCAGGTAGAAATCAGATCTCTTTAGAACAGATTATGTGCCTCTGAATGTTAGTAAGATGTCTAAATGTAAAATTCAGCAGTCAATAAACTTGCTGTACATAACTTAAGGGGCAGCTTATTACTGCCATGACAGCAGAATGCATGTCATCCATCCCAGACATGTGAACGCTTAGGCAGGTGTTTTAGTAAGTAGTCCAGCATACATGTGTGTGTTCTGTTCCTATGGCTAGGTTGTAAGTCAGTGTTACTGTCAGTCACAAATACCTCACACATATCCTCACTGACTGTCCACTGGCATTATTAATCACAGCAACATGTACAACTGGTGGCACCAACTGTTTCACCTGAACTTGTCAAACAAAACATTAAAAGCATCCAAATTATACAGCACTGTACATAATAAGGTCAATAATGCAATGCTTACTAACTGCATCACAATTGTTAAGTATTAGTGATCACAGTAATCAGAGAAGAAACTGTGCAATGCACTACATTACTGGTAACCTGTAACACAGTGCTGCACAGTGCAGACAGTGCACTAAATACAGTGCTGGACAGTGCAGACAGCGCACTAACCTTATCCTGTGATCCATATGCCTGGTCCATTTCTACTGCCGCTTCAGCAGGTGCAGCTGCTGCTGGCTGCTGATCTTCAGATGGTTTTGCAGTTTCCTCTTCAACTTCCTTCTCAGATTCAACTTTTGGATCATCGCCCGTCTTCTCTTCATCTTTACTGCCCCCTCCCTCTGCATCAGCCACATCTGACTTTTCAGTTTCCTCAGGTTCTTCCTCTTTTTTATCACCTTCTTCTTCCATCTCTTCACCAATCTGTTCATTTCCTTCAGGCAATTCATCTTCTCCTGTCTTATCATCTTTTTCTTCTTCTTTTCCTTCTGACACATTTTGCTCTGAAAAAGTTCCAAGGATGATATTACAGTGATGATGATGATGATGATTATGAAGAAGAAGAAGAACAACAAGCATATTTTATGCACAGTCATTACTACATGTAAAGCTAACCCTATACAGGCCCTTTGGGCTGCACTGGGGTTGAGGCTCCCAGAATTTCTAGACAATCGGCACATCAAGGTGGCTAGGTTGTCAGCCTCATGCACCGGTCACCTTTACCCCCAGGAGACATCTGTGGTACCCATTTCCGTTCATGACTATACTTACCACATGTTATACAATACGACAGGCCTGCATTTTGCCCACGCAGTGTACTTATGTGTTTCATATAACTCTGACAACAAGTGTATAGTTCCTAAAAAAGCATTAAGCAGGTGTTCTTTGTACCACAGACACAGTGTTTTCTGGGAGGCAGGAGATGCATATTATGTAGAAAAACTTCGGGTTCAAAGGGTTTAATATATGTGGATATTAACTGAAAACAATATAATATATGTGGATATTAACTGAAAACAATATAATATATGTGGATATTAACTGAAAACAATATAATATATGTGTATATTAACTGAAAACAATATAATATATGTGGATATTAACTGAAAACAATATAATATATGTGGATATTAACTGAAAACAATATAATATATGTGGATATTAATTGAAAACAATATAATATATGTGGATATTAACTGAAAACAATATAATATATGTGGATATTAACTGAAAACAATATAATATATGTGGATATTAACTGAAAACAATATATGTGGATATTAACTGAAAACAATATAATATATGTGGATAATAACTGAAAACAATATAATATATGTGGATATTAACTGAAAACAATATAATATATGTGGATATTACCTGAAAACAATATATGTGGATATTAACTGAAAACAATATAATATATGTGGATATTAACTGAAAACAATATAATCTGGGAAGAAATACATGTAACAGAAAAATTTTAGTAGAGAATTGTAACAGTTGATCTAAATTTTCCTATTTGCGTACCTATCACTGTACTGTGCAGACCAACAAATGCACAATGTAGTGCATTTGTTGGTCTGAATAATAAACTGTACAAGACGCACAGTTCATACACTAAACAAACATTACAATATTATCACTGTATTGTATTGTTACCTATGTACTGGACTAGAACAATCCACTACTACAAACATTGCTCTTATTTATATTCTGTAGTGTCTGATGTCTTTGAAGCTCAAAATATCACTATCAGTGGCTCCTTAGTACTTCGATATGAGGATACCCCAAGCTGTGGTAAACACAAAATGCCATCTAATTAAAAATTAACACATTGCGGACGGGTGACGCATATTTGCGTTTTTAACACGGTGAAACTCGGTATATCTGCAAGTTCTCCTTAGTGCCACTCCACAAGGGGGAATGTTTCCAGAGATATCACACCCTCAAGCACTACTAGGGTCTTTGGTACTTCCTGAAAATTTCAGTTCACAAAAATAGTTAGCGAATTTGTTATTAATTTTTAAAGAAACACTGTATAAAAGTTGATTAACCCTTAGGCTACTAATGTCATATATATATATATATATATATATATGGAGCACCTATTCTTGATGTATCTAGATAACACACAATGATGCAGCACAGTTGGTAGGAATCTCTGGACGAGTGATCAGCTCGTCGCAGAGACCTCTACCTGACAACACACGACACTCACAACAGACAAATATCCATGCCCCCGGTGGGATTCGAACCCATGATCTCAGCAGGCGAGCGGCCAC
>Ga0268261_10002198_pt1 | contig 13900 bp, 10 predicted proteins | sample TergutNc150P1_FD_190353 | JGI IMG/M metagenome (GOLD analysis project Ga0268261, IMG submission 190353) | Nasutitermes corniger P1 segment gut microbial community from laboratory colony in Florida, USA - Nc150 P1 (SPAdes) (version 2) | ecosystem: Host-associated > Arthropoda: Insects >... | reverse complement strand
TCGTCGTCGTCGTCGTCGTCGTCGTCGTCGTCGTCGTCGTCATCATCATCATCATCATCATCATCATCATCATCATCTTCGGTATCTCCTTTATACAGGGTATCTACATTAGTAAGTCCCCTATTTGAACTCAGGGCTAAAAATTTTAGCTTATCAGGATCAACATTTTAACCTGGTAGGACTTGCATCTGTTTGCACAGATCTCTGTGCTGCATTTGTTTGAATGCAAACACTGTAGAATTATTTAATTAATATTTATGTATGTGTAGCACAAGTGATGTGTTTGCACCTGTCTGAGACTTGTTCCAGTTAAAAATGTTCGTGTATTAAGTGTGACAGTGTTTATGTGGCAAGGCACATCTCACAAAATGGTTTCTGCCATACTGTCATTGTCAGCTGTACTACATAATAGCAGTTTGCAGCAAAGTTAAGGTGGCAGTATAATCATTACATCATTTGGCAGATGAAATGTTACTGTCTCCTTTTCAGTTGATAATTTGATTAAATGATAGCTGTTTTATCAATGACTTATTTGGCAATTTAATTTGATTTCTCTTTCTTTCAGTTGAGAAAAAGCAATGGGATCAGAACACAGTTCGCAGCAGGGACCTGCTTCATCCAGTGGGGGCCATGTCAATCTGCAGAGAGGAAAGTCTGCTCCAGAGAGAGATGCAGGACCAGACAGTGGGGAGGGAATCAGACCTGGCAGCATCTCACCTGGCCCTAGTATATGTTCTGATTCAGATTTACCATATATCTCGTACACTGTCAACAGACCTATAGGAGGTAATTAATGTATCATACACTGACAGGACAGCTGGAATACGTACGAATATCCTTAAACAAATATAAGTATTGCTGGATATGGAAGTTCATTTATGTAAAATTGCATGTTTTCATGTTAGTGTGGAATGTGGGCATTAGCATGTGGGAGGAAACATACTGTTTCCATCTTCCATTTATGTTCGTAGTTTTGTTTGTGGGTACGGGGAATACCAGTCTCCAGTCTGAACATACATTAAGTTGTTCGCAATTATTTAATGTTACTTCAAATTGGATTATCTATTTTATTTCACCTTACCACATGTTACATTACATTACTTGAACTTTTAAACAAGCATCAAAATATTCCAACTGAACATATTTGTACCTAACACAAGCTGCATAATTTCAACTTGCCACATCATTGCGTAACTCACCTCATGTTACTTGATGTTACTGTAAGAGGTTTATCAGTCTCATCACTTATTATGTCTGTATACAAGTAAGGAGTAAAGATTCACAAGTCAAAACACAACTAGTATTATGGATATTTATTGTATTTAAGGTGACAAGGTGACATGTCTCGGCCTCTTTCACCAGGCCATCATCAGGTCACAAGTAAATAAAGAATTTGAGGAAGCTAGGCACTGTAATTCATAAAAATGAGTCTCATAGGCTTAAAATGCAACAAGATCTCATTGCATTTTAAGCCTATGAGACTCATTTTTATGAATTACAGTGTCTAACTTCCTCAAATTCTATTATTTACTTGTGACCGGATGATGGCCTGGTGAAAGAGGCTGAAACATGTTGTCACCTTAAATAAAATAAAATGAATATCCATAATACTAGTTGTGTTTTGACTTGTGAATCTTTACTCCTTACTTGTACACATCGAACACAACGGGGATGAATCACCTAAAGATTATTATGTCTGTTGTTTGTTATGTTGGCTACCCAAAGTTACACAGGCTTCCAGAAATATGCTGAACAGCCATATGAATGCTAGCAGAATTGTGTGACTGCTGGTTAGGATTCTGAGGGTGTATGTGTCTTCCCACCGGATCCATGATATGGTGTTTGCCTCAGAACTTCCTGAAGTTAGCGCTTATGTTCATAATAAACTGTTTGTAACCATTGCATAAAGCTGGGTTTCTGCATGCCATATTTCCTAGATTCTCCAAAATTGCCACATAAACATGGAGGTCACCCACAGCGTGGAAAGTCTCTGGGGTCCAATAGTCGAAAGAGTAGTGGGGTAATTCCCAAGAGGCAGTTCTCGATGAACAAGTCATCAGCCCATAATATAGTTGTGGTGAAACCTGCTGCCAACACTGAAGCCATGGACAAGGACCCAGACTTGCTTCGATTGCAGGTAAGAAACATTTTGAATTTCCACATCTTGACTAATATGGGGAAGACTGTAAATACTGACTGTTGTGAAGTGCATGAAAATTACTTACCAGGCAAGCTGACTAGCATTAATATTTCTGACTCATAATGGGGAGGTTATAAATTTAAACCTTGGCTGTTCTGACTTAAATCTGTTGTCATTTTGTTTATTGTACTTATAATACTCCCAGATTTCAAACATTACTGACAAAAAGGCCAATACTTCTTTCTCCCTTATCCTTCCAAATTTACCGTGGGATCATGGTGTCATCTCATTCACTGCAACCTCTGCATTTGGGAAAGCAGTGGCAATGGATTCATATGGTCAAATTTTAAATCACTTACTATGCCTGTTCTGAGATTTGGGATGGGGACTTTGTCATGAATGACATGTAGTTAGAAGTTACATTAAAATGTCTGCAAATTTCTGGTGCAAAATCTGTTTCTTCATAAATGTGCTATTGTCACTGAACTGAATCATTTCAGTGCAGAATGTGTCTATATGTGTGTCATCCATTAGATCTGTCCCCTTTTCCAACTGATTCAGTTGTATGCCTCACAGCAAAAATGTATGTCATTAAATAACAGTATGTGATGTGCTGTGGTATATTTTTTTAAGTTAGTCACAGGTACAAAATCCTTAATGAACCCAGCTATTTGTAGTGGTAAGACTTTTCTTGATTTGTCTCAGCTACTCCTGGTAAATTCTTGGATATTGCATTCAGTCTGACAAGACCACTTATATCCAGAACCTCTTGATCTTCTTATGATTTTTATTTTTTTAAGACTTGATGCTGCGTAACAATTGCAGTTGATATAAACTTCTTAAAGAACTTATAAATGCTATGTTTTGATGGTCTGGTCTGCCTGATACATCTTGTGAACAGTGGGGCAAGTATAGGTTGCTGATCAAGAAGGGATTAATGAATTTAATGCCTGGACTGTGGAGCTAATGATAATTAGTAACAGCCTGCAATATTGGTGTTCTCCATCTCTTAACCCTTCAGTGCAAGCATTGATGACCCATATAGTCATGAATGCATTTAAGGGTACCATAAATTAAAAACCCCTCCACAATGGGCAGTAGTTGGAATTTGAACCACGTCATTGAAGGGTTAACTTACCTATTGATAATATATAATGGAAATATTGAAACCCTTGTCAGTAATGCACAAATCCATTGTTCCTCCTTATATCCTTATGTCTTCCTCAGTTGTAAGGCAAATGCCAGGGTAAAACTCGCAAAGATGGGGCACGGCCCGCACTGTTCCACATTAGTTGTTATTTGTGTTGGTTTGTTATTTGTGTTGTTCTATGTATTGTTTGTGTGTAAATGCGTACTGCCACCGGGTGACAACCCAATTGCAGTTAATAAATATATCATATTATGTGTGTAGTTGTTTAGTGACCTACAAAACCATTAGTAGAAACCCCAAACAGTTATAAAAGATAAGTAATATTCAAAATGCAAAGTTGCTTGAAGCAAGGTACACTTGCAGTTTTGTGAGTGACACCCACAGGTATTGTGACTGCTCACCAGAGTGTGCCCATGTTCCTGCCAATTATGCGAGGGACATTAAACCTGCCAGCAGTCCGGGATCCAGAGGTTTTGGAGCGTCTTGACCCAAATGGACTGCTCAGCCTATGTCTGCGATATCAACAACATATTGCCTTATGCAGTGAGGTGGTTGCTTCAGAGCAGGTGCAGCTGGGTCACAAAGTTCGAGATGTGAGTGGCTCTGATCTCATGTCACATTATTTCGAATCACAACCTCCATGTGGTTTCATCTTCACTTGATGTTTCAGTTTTGATCATAATTTATTTTAATACAGATACTGACCACTGAGGAATCGGGGTTCAATTTCCACCTCCCCCAGGGACAACTCCACCTTTGTAGATTTTGTATTAAGGAAGTCCTGCCAACATCACTAATGTCAAAACATCCTGCCATTGGATGCCATCGCAAGCTTTAAGCTTAAATAAGCAAAAATATGAATGATATTATGCATTAAACTGTTGTTTAGTAACCTTCATTGTCTTCTATGTATCTGAATAGTACTACACATTTTATTGTAGATCAGGTCATTATGAAGCGTGTCTCTAAATACTGTCACTGTTCACAAAAATACTTAATAATTTACAGTGCCTGTCACTACTGTGTTCGGTTAACTTAGACTTTTCTTCACACCGAACAATTTTAAAGGTAGTGGGGTCTTAAGGGGAGCAATTAATAATGGTCACATGTTTATTTCTTCTTGATGAGTTGTAGAATCTCAGTTTTCTACAGTTACTTTAAAACTTTGTCATAGGCTTCTGTGCATAATAACTTGGAAACATTGTTTAATATATAGTTTACCTTCTTCACTTTACATCATGGTTACCAATACTAAATAAGACATTTTCTGTGTGTAGTTTTTGTTTCCAAATTATGGTACTGTTGAAGAGGGAGTTGGCAGATTTAGCTATTTACCAGTTTGGAAATCACTGCCTTGCTGTTTTTATTATAACCAACTATTGCACAATTATACATCACAATATGATGATCACTCCTACATGTTCCGACACTTCTGTGTCGTCTTCATGGAGTTTCAAAAGCTGTACTTTGCTAAGTTACTTAAATTATTAAAATTAAAATGGTTAAAATTGCTAATCCATAAAGTTATTAGATTAAAATATTATTTGTTCACATCACTGAGTGATACAGTATATGCGACTTTACAATATCTTGTGGAAGCAGTGTGTTTATGTGGCTGCATATACCATCCGTTGTTGCTGTTGCATGTGTGCTGGTCTGGCATGTACATTAGTTGGTTATAATAAAAACAATATAAGATGCATGGTACATGCATTAAAACTCTACCTTACTGTTTGTAGTAAGGGAGTGGGCAACTGGAAGTTACAGCTGTTAGAACGTGTCACACTGACATATTAAATGGTGTAAATGAAAAATATCGTCACGGTGGGTGACAAATGACCTGAGTATTCTGCCTTCTCTGATGGTACCTTATCATGAGGCTAAGAGGAACTTTTCTCACTAGGTATCTGAAGGCATTAGAGTGAACAATACTGCCATCTTACTGGCACAGGTCCTCAGTGTACATCACATACTGTGAATATCACAGGCTGCTTGTTTTAACAGCAATCAAAAGGGAATTAATGTTATTGTGTAATTAAAATGGTTTGTGCACTTCCAAGCAGTGACAGTATCTAGAATGTTTTGAATTTACCTGTCTCTTTTACCTTAATTTAAATGGCTTGTTGAAATGTATGTTGCAACTCTGCAGATTGACTCTGAAGTCTCCAGACTGATGTCACTCATGACAGAACGACAGAGGAAGTACGCTAAGTACGCAGAAAAACTTGGAAAAGTGCATGAACTGTCTCACCAGTTGAATCGCTGCCACATGGTGCTGAACCAGACACTAGAAAGCATGGAAACTCTTAACAACACCCTTCCTGTTGAGGAGCGGCTGGAACCATTTGTCTGGACGACTGGCTGAATCATCAGATGGCCAACATCTGTCTGGCTTTCCAGACTGCAGCTTGTGTCACCAATAGTCAGACGCTTTGTTCTGTGTGTGTGTCACATGCACACAGATATTTGTGAGTATGTGGGAAGCAAGTGATACACATTGTAACCATAATGGTAGTACTGTGCTGCCTTCTGTTACAAACCTTATTTGAAGGTACTGTATGAAAGTGTGTAAGCTTTGTAAATAAAATATCCCAGTCTTCAAAGGTGCTCTTCCATCTCCAAATCTTATAATATAATGCTCTTAACAAATGCTGTGAAAAATGCATTACGCATTAACAGATGTCATTTATATAAATTAAAAACAGGTTTAGTCTAACATGATAAGAAATTTCAACAAGATTAACCATTTACAAGAAATATAGGAATATATCTGCAAAGCACCTCATGACAAGGAGTACGCTGAAATTCAAATTCAATGTTTTAACCTCCTGACTAAGTTCCTAAATCTACATGTCACTAGGATACAGTCTACTGCTAACAGTAAGCATTACATAAACTGGATGGCAAGTTATTGAGAATTTAACAGATGATAATCCTTGACTTATAACTGTAAAGTCCTATCACAAATGGCTAGAAGTGCAGGTATGAAATTATTTAAAACAGAAAATGCATCACTAAGAGTAGACAGTCTGTAATTCATGAAGTGCAATAACCAATGTTCACACAGTTGTACAGACATGTTTGTCACATAATGAATACAGTTTTGCATACAGTAATGTTAGTACCACTTGAGCATACTTCACATAAAATTATGCCACACACTGTACATTCTGCCGTGTCATGTCATGTCTGTATTAACTCACACCAAATACATCACCACTAACCTGCCATGATAAAAAATGTACATGTCAGAGGTAGTGTATACACAGCAGAATGAGAGAACCTGCAGCAATATCAGGTAACAATGTGCTAATTGACTTACATTACAAGTGTACCAAAACCACATTGTTGTTTTTTTAATCCCTCTTGTTTCCAACAGAGTATCAGAAACTGGTGCAGGATTTGAAACCAGTCTGGCAAGGGATACAGTGTAGTAGTATTTCATACTTAATCCTGTCACCTGATGGAAGAAACAGAACCCATCTCGAGAACACTGTGACTTGAGATCAAGAACATAACTATGGCAGCTTGAGTAGTGCGGCCACATCAGGCAGCAGAGTCAAAGGAGTGGAAAAATGAAAGAAATCTGATTTTTTGTGCTTAATAAAAATTTTAAAAATTGAGACAAATGAAAATTCAGTACATGTTTGTGATTTTTTTTTAAGTTCATAATTTCTGTTAGGGGCAGCCATTGTGATTACTCACCCTGGGTGCCAGAAAGCCTCACTACACCACTGCTTGAAACTACCTAGATGATGAACAATGTTAGAATTATGGCATAAACTTTTTTATACACCCCTGTCTGAAACATTCAGACCTTGCACATATTCAGTTACTTTCCTCTTTCCTTACTTAAAAATGCCATCTTCATTCCATGTGTTTGTATGATATACATACAGCATTATAATCACAGTGTATGATCAAGGATCCAAGTCTTGTAGGATGTTTTATCATGTTCCATGGTAAATGGTTATTTGAAAGGTGCCAGTATCCTTGGAACATCAGCAGCTATTTACCAATCAACACAATGTTACATCCCAGAAGAACTGGGTCTTCTGAAGCCCCAGTGTGAGAACCTCAAATCTCACAAAGTACTCGGTCCATTGTCTTCAAAACATACTGCAACACACACCCAATGCACACAACTCATTCCTGCTTATTCAGTCCATCGGTGTGCACAGTGTGCATTGGTGCACACATAATAAAGTCTCATCTCTTCCTGAAATACAAATAATGCTAATTTAATATTCAGGACAATATAATTTTGGTATTACAGCCCACTCAAATAAAATCTAATTTTATTCTGATTCAGGTCAGTCCAGCCTACTATTTCACTGCTATTTCACATACATTAAAAGAGTACACACCATCCATGCCTATCTCAGTTTTTTTAAATTTGTGTTTGGAAGTTTTCACCACTGAACCCTGAACGCATTGGTTGTTACTTAAGTACAGCAGAAAGAAATTAACACTTGGGGTTAGAGAAATCACTTGCGGTGTTGGTCTTATCACTGAGAATGGAACTGACTACTTACATCCATACACACATATGTACATACACACATTCATGGATCCATCATCCATTCAATGACAGCTTGAATATGAAATTGGTCATAAACAACATTGGATTGTGATATACAATTTCGTCCTAGCAGCAGGAATGCTAGCATTACACTCTGATATTTGACTGGTGCAGGAAAGTTTTTTAATAGTCATTATGACTTAAATTTTTAGTTCTTTATTAATTACAAGGGATAGGATTATGTAAGCAGTACCAGGAAAACTATGATATGTCAGGATGGATGGTGACCCATTCGAGGGACTACAGTAACAGCTACTGAAGTTGATCTGTTATCTATTAAACTAGATGGTACTTAACCTGATGTAATACATATAAGACCTTCTTCAGCAACCACCCGTTTATAGGGAAAAATCCTTAATTCCAGGAAGACGTGCATGTCAGTAACTGAAAGAATCATATATATATATATATATGTTTGTAACATAACGTACTTCAGCTCGCCGAGTCTGGGCCTGGAAAAATACAGCTTCTCGGTGATTGCACTTTGGACATGGATGATCCTCACTTCGAGGCAAAGTGGGATCAGAGATGACATCTGACACAATATGTGTTAGTTCACTGTAAAAGCAAGAGAAGGGTCATTTGGTAAGCCTTCTGGCTACAGCTGTATTTGTAATAACTATGGTTTAATTATGACCAAAAGGGGCTTCATTAGTTTTTTTTCACTGCCTTCATTGAAGTATTAAATGTATGTATGTAACATCACAGTATCAGTAAACCTGAAAGTCCTACAGGTAACAATATAGCTAGTGTACTAGATCACAGATTCTGTGATAGCTTAGGTCAGATTGTGTAGTGTTCAGAGAACCCTGTGGGATACAAAATTAAAAGCAAATCCAAATTATGTGCCTGATGGTCTTTATAAAGAAAATGGACTTTCATGGTCAACAAAATATTTAAGTGTATTAAAGTGAGTGTATTTTAAAGTGAAACAAAGTGCATGAGTTGGATTATATAACAAACAAAGGTTAGATTGGTTTTATGCTATTTGTATATTTGAAAAGATAAGGATGGACAAAGGTTAGATAGGTTTTACACTATCTGTATATTTTAAATTATTTAGGACGGACAAAGATTAGATTGGTTTTATGTTATTTGTATAATTGGTACTCATTACTCACTTCTTTTGTTTCATCACCTTTTCATTTTCACACACAAAAATTCCAGCAGCTGTTGTTGCGGCGAGCGATTGAAGACGGACAAAGGTTAGATTGGTTTTATGCTATTTGTATATTTCCAAAAATAAGGACGGGCAAAGGTTACATGGGTTTTTCGTTGTTTGTGTAACTGCAGCTCATTACTCACTTCCTTTCTGCTTCATCATGTTTGCATCCCTGCACACATGTAACCAACGTAAACTCTGTCAGTCAAAAGACAATGAAAATATACAAATAGCATAAAACCAATCTAACCTTCGTCCGTCCTTATTTTACAAAATATAAAAATAGCATAAAACCAATCTAACCTTTGTCTGTCTTCAATTGCTTGCCGCAACGAAAGCAGCTGGAATTTTTTTGTGTAAAAATGAAAAGGTGATGAAACAAAAATGAAGTGACTAATGAGTACCACTCACTGGCAACATGGAAATATCGCTGTCGCGGATGACTCTTGCGCCAGTGGCCAGCTTGTGCCCGCGATTCAGCAATCCAGCCAAAAATAAATTGTGGCACTTTACCCAAATGTATGATACAGTAGTATCGTCTACATGCTGCATGGGGTGTTTATTCCCCACAATTTCACATTATGTGTGATCATAAATGTTACTGAATAAATAGGAGTTGCCATTGGTTATGGGAATTCAAATTTCTGTAGTAATGTTGCCTTAGCTCCAGTCATGCTGAAAATATTTGTATTTGTAATATATGAGATTAATTTAGGTATAAATTATAGTCACAACTATCTGCAACCCTTGACTGAGTAAGTCACTGTTGGCAATAATGTATACTGGTTCTTCTAACCTGCGATATATGCATATAAACTTTATCTTCAACTTATCACCTCACATGTAGGAGTAATATTAAACACAAATCAAATGATCCTGCAAGTAATGTTGCAATACGTTGCTTAGCAGGCATGTTAGTAGTGCATGAATTGGCCTGTGTGAAATCAATTCTCTCAGTGTTGTTGGACCATTATTGACCTTTTACAGCTAGTTCGTAGTCAACAGTTAAAAAGCAAAATGTTTATCTAATTGGCAATGCCAACAATAATTCATTTGGTCTTTGTATAATCTTCAAAAATCCAAATTTGTTAATAATGTGTGGTAGCAGATGTTAAGAAGCAGATGCAGCAAGCCAGGAATCAAACACAGGGCTTTATAAACCAATACTATCTGACCATATACAGACACAGAATAGTTCACACTAGTGTTCTAGACGAATAAAATCAGCATTCCCTTTCATAAGCTTATTTCTACTTATCATCACCCAATGTTTCTGCTCACTAACAATGTTCCATGTTTATTACTGCTCCTTTCATGCAAGCAACAACTAGCCCAGATGTACATGGGTACTATTAAGCATGTAGAAATATTATGTACTAAAGCATAATTTAAACTTCTACTGGGTGGAATAATTTATTCTGTATGTCTGGGTACCAAAAAAGTTACTAGAAAATTCAGATGAAGTCTGTTAATGACCGTGTCCAATACAGAACCTTATCTACTTTTGAATTTGTTTACTCACTCAATTTCATGCATGATTTTGTTAACATATATACAATTGCTGTCAGCTAGCTGCTTATATTCACAATTCCGACACTGAAATATAAAAAATAATTCACAATTAGTAAAACTAAATTCACAGGCAACGAATAAGTACTATAAAAATTTCGCTTTTGAGAAATTTCCAGTACTCATGAGACCGAAATGCCCTCCACATTTAGACCAACTGTACTTACTGCATAAAGCAAAACTTTGTTCTCTTTATCCTCCTTCGGGTACAACATGTTGTTACTGTAACAAAAATATTCTTGTAAATGAAAATAGTCACAACTAACTGCTAGCAGATAACCCACAACTATCAAACAGATTAATTTAGAATAACAAACCATTCCTGACAAAACCTAATACCAACAAATCCAGGTCCATCATCATGTGTGTCAAAACCCGTTGCTTTAGACATAATTTGTGTTTTATAACATATAATATCCAGCGGCAATACTATAGAAAAAATTTTAGGTTATAATTCCTACAAACAAAATGTGTATAGGAAGTGGAACTCGCAGATTACAGATGACTACGCCAGTCGACTGATAGCGTAAGTACGAGTGCTGATCCGGATAGTCAAATTAATTAACTAAAATTTCTCAACATATTCCGTGTTTTTAATTTTCCACTCCCGCTATGTTCTTCTTTCTCTAAAATGAAAGCTTCTGAGTTTATGAATTGATCACCACAAAGGAAAGAAATACAACAAGGGGTTTGTTCCTGTGCTCACCAAGGATAAATGTAGGGGCAGTGGAGGTATAGCTCCATTGATGTCTGACTTCGGAACTGGATCGAGAAGAGTGGGCTGCCTCGCGCCCCAGCTGCCTTGTCCCCGGGGAATGGTCCCCCATTACCCATGAATAGGGGACTGGTTGGGTCCCAGAGGCAGTCTGCACATTTTTCAGTAGCGATAAACATCTCGATTCTGCGAAAGTCCAGCTCCGGATCGTTCGGCCCCTAGCCCGGTTAGTGTAGTCACTACACTTCTACTACATAAGTATAAGACAGGATACGAGTTGATAAAAGAGATGGACGATGTTAGAGATTCTACCCTTTGCGACAGTATGAACTCATTGGCAATGATGTTTTGAGAAATTCGTTGTCGATGTTGGCAATAAGGTAAATTTCAAGTCTCTATGTAACAACACGGCAAAATGGCTGCCGTGTTAGGAACGTTTGTTCGTAAAAGTGCGGTTGGCGTATCAGTTGGCGGCAAGCTTCTTCTGCAAAATGCGGGGTCGTTATATTTTGCGCAGTAAGGATTTAATTGTGTTATATAGGTTGAATATGAATCATTTAGCTTTATTTGCGCTCTGGTTCAGCATAGGTGCAACAGTGGTTATTTTCAGTATGTGTTATTAGCATAATAATATTAGTATATAATGAGGTAAATAGTTGGTACGTATTGTGAATCGGAGTCCGTAATTCTTATCACGATGTACCCGTGTTTTCTGAATTGGAATTATACCCACCCCGTGTAAAATAATAGGGTGATCAAGGCACTGTTCAAGTACTTGGTACCGGGTTAGAACCCAACATGAAAATGGATGTATGTCAGCATTTCTGCTGTCTTGTGCTGGTACAGGCCTTGTGACATGCAGATCGCCTATATAGGGAGTTCTTTCAGATGTCAACAGACATTGGGAAATTCAGAAAACAGGATGCCCTGTGCCTAATTGGCATGTAGCACCATAGAGACAATTGGCAGACAAATGCTGTTCTAATTTATAGACAAGTAGCATTTGTGTTTGGTGGCTCACTGTACCCTGTTACAATAAGTGATGCTAGATGACTAGGCTTACATTGGCTGTTTTTGTTGAGGTAAAAGAAAGTATTATATGGATTCCATGGTAATGCATGTAAGAATCTTATATTTTTTTTTAGGAAGGGAATTGGTTGGTTCATGTGTTCTATTCATATTTGTGGGCCTCTCCATTGTTTGAGAATAGGATGTTTCTGTATTAGTATAAATCCCCACTTGTTTCACATAGATTCAGAGACAAAATGAACTTTGGCACTGCTGGCATATCTTGTATGCTGGTAGACTTCCACATTGTATATGCAGCCACCTAACAACTTCTACATTTTATTAACATTTATAGATTTTATCATACAACATTCCACAGCTTTTACTGAATTGTAATTTTAATAATTTTAATAATTTGTAACTTTAGCAAACACAAAGCTCAGTCTCCCTGAGGATGGTGTAGAAGCACTGAAACATCTACAAGTACTTATAAAACATTTTAATATATATATGCATGTGCTTTTGTTGGTATGAATAATAAACAGTACAAAATGCACAGTATGTGCATCACAATAGACATTGCAATTGTTTTTTTCTATGTTTATTGTAAAGTTTTTTTCTGTGAAACCAAGTTCCTGATTCCTTCGAAACATATTTAATTTTATATTGAAGAGCGCTTTCATTTTTTTCAGTGATCAACAAGTTGGTATCATCTGCAAATAAAACCAAATTTGCCCCTTGACTATTTAGTGGAAGATTATTTATAAAGAATAAGAAGTAGTAGGTAGAATGTTAGAAGTGTGTTTGATAGCAGACAGTTCTAACATGCCTAGGTGTGTGGGACCAGCAATGAATGCTTTTTTATAACATAGTACAAGCTGTTCTAATAGAGATAGAAATGGAAGTTTGAGCAAATAAGATACTCCAAAAATCCTCTCAGGAATGACTAATATTAGGGTAATGACAGGCATGAAAACAAGTCTCTTGCAGAGAATTATTTAAGAAATTTAACATTTTGAAGCCCAAACAAGGCTCACGATGTGCCAACTTTCTGGACATCTCACAGCCAAGTGCAGCTCAGACTGTGCTCTCATGTATGTGTGTATGTAACGTTCATGGCTTGAACTTGGGTTTGGGTTGCATGGAAAAATATGTCAAAAATGCCCTGGTTTCTGGACCCAACAAAATGCTAAAGGGCTGGAGTTCAAAGTGTTAAAACATTCCCCTTACCAACAGGATTATACTCATAGTTTTGTCATGTATTTCAACCATTGTGGAAAAATTTTATACTGGTTCAGATGTATACTGTATAAACCCTCATGAAATATCGTAAATGACTTGCTTAACCCTTTAAACCCCGAATTAAATCCCATCTGCTATTTGCTGGCATTATTAGGAGCTCATCATTTTCTCCACGTTAGCAGGATAAGGGTTAAATTATTAACCTTTAGGCGACTAATGTCATATACATATGGAGCACCCATTCTTGATGTTTCTAGATTACACACAACGACGCAGCACAGTCGGTAGGACTCCTCTGGACGAGTGATCAGCTCGTCGCAGAGACCTCTACC
>Ga0268261_10002197_pt1 | contig 13902 bp, 3 predicted proteins | sample TergutNc150P1_FD_190353 | JGI IMG/M metagenome (GOLD analysis project Ga0268261, IMG submission 190353) | Nasutitermes corniger P1 segment gut microbial community from laboratory colony in Florida, USA - Nc150 P1 (SPAdes) (version 2) | ecosystem: Host-associated > Arthropoda: Insects > Digestive... | reverse complement strand
AACAGAAACGTAGGTCGAGTGTTTCTAAGAGCAACGTAAGTAGTGTCTTTAACAGCAACTTAAGTCGAGTGCTTTTAACAGCAACGTAGGTCGAATGTCTTTTACAGCAACGTATTTCGAGTGTCCTTTACAAAAACTTAGGTCGAGTGTCTTTAACAGAAATATACGTCGAGTGTCTTTAACAGCAACATAGTTCGAGTGTATCAGAGAGCAAATTATGTGAAGTGTCTTTAACAGCAGCGTCGGTCGGGTGCCTTTAAAAGCAACGTAAGTCGAGTGTTTTAACAGCAGCGCAGGTCGAGTTCCTCGACAAGCAACGTATTTCGGATGTCTTAGAGAGCATCGTATTTCGAGTTTCTTTAAGGGTAATGTAGTTGGAGTGTCTTTACCTGCAACTTAGGTAGATTGTCTTTAGCAACATCGTACGTCAAGTTTGTTTAACACCAACATAGTTCGAGGGTCTTTAACAACAAAGTAAGTCAAATGTCTTTAACAGCAACGTACGTCGAGTGTCTTTAAAACAACGTACGTCGAGTGATTTAACCGTAACTTTCGTAGAGTGTCTTTAAAGAAAATTAGGTCGAGTGTCTTAAAGATGCAAGTAAGTCGAGATTCTTTAACAGCAACGTAGTTCGAGTGCCTTTAACGGCAAAGTAGGTCGAATATCTTAAAGAGCAACTTAAGTCGAGTGTCTTTAACAGGAATCGTAGGTCGAGTTTAGTAGCGAACAACTTAGATCGAGTGTTTTTACAGCAATATAGGTCGAATTCTGAGAAAGCAAATTAGGTCGAGTGTCTTCTAAAGCAAACGAAGGTCGAGTGTCTTTTTACAACGTAGTTCGAGTGTATTAACAACAACGTGGGTCGTATGTCTTTAGCAGCATCGTAGGTCGACCTTCTTTAACAGCAACGTAGTTCGAGTGACTTTAAAAGAAAGTAGGTCAATTGTCTGTAACAGCAACTTTGGTCGAGTGTCTTTAAGAGCAACTTATATCCAGTGTCTTTAACAACAACTTAGGTCGAGCGTGTTAGGGAGAATCTTAGGTCGCGTGTCTTTTAGGGCAACAGAAGTCGAGCTTCTTAGGGAGCAACGTGGTTCGAATTTATTTAACAGTAAAGTAGGTCGTGTGTGTTTAACAGCAACGTAAGTCGAGTTTCTTTGACGGCAAGGTAGGTCGAGTGTCTTGAACAGCAACGTAGTTCGAGTGTCTTTAACAGCAACGAAGTTCGAGTGTCTTAGGTAGAAACATAGTTCGTTTGTCTTTAACTGCTCCGTAGGTCGAGTGTCTTAGAGAGCAACGAAACACGAGTGTCTTTAACAGCAAAGTAGATCGATTGTCTTTAACAGCAACGTAAATCAGGTGTAATATATAGCAACCTAGATCGAGTGTTTTCACGGCAACGTAGGTCGAGTTTTTTAAGAGCAACGTAGATCGAGTGTCTCCAACAGCAAATTAGGACGATTGTCTTAACAGCAACGTAGATCGGGTATCTTTTACAGCAACGTAGGTCGTTTGTCTTAGAGAGAAACATAGTTCGAGTGTCATAGAGAGCATCGTAGTTCGAGCTTTATTAAGAGCAACGTAGGTTGAGTGTCTATAACAGGATCGTAGGTCGAGAGTGTTGAACAGCAAATTGGGTTGAGTGTATTTGACAGAAACTTACATCGAGTGTCTTTGACAGCAACTTACTTCGGGTTTCTTTAACAGAAACGTAGGTCGAGTTTTTTTAACAGCATCGTAAGACGAGTGTCTTTCACAACAACGTACGTCGATTGTCTTTAACAGCAACTTAGGTCTAGTGTATTTAACAGAAACGTAGGTCGAGTTTCTTTGACAGCAACGTAGTTCGAGTGTTTGAACAAAAAAGTAGTTCGAGTCCTTAGAGGGCAACATAGGTCGAGTGTCTTAGAAAGCAACGTAGGTCGAGTTTTTTTAACAGGAACTTAGGTCGAGTGGCTTTGAAAGCAACTTAGGTCGAGTCTCTTTGACAGCAATGTAGATCAAGTGTTTTTAACAGCAACTTTGGTCGAGTGTTTTTGACAGCAACATAGGACGAGTGTTTTTAACAGGAACGCAGGTCGAGTGTCTTTAACAGATACGTAGGACGAGTGTCTTTGACAGCAACGTAGGTCGAGTGTTTTAAACAGCAGCGCCTATTGAGTGTCTTTAACAGCATGGTAGGTCGAGTGTCTTTGACAGCTGTGGTAGGCCGAAAGTTTTTGACAGCAACGCAGGTCGCGTGCCTTTAACAACAACGTAGGTCGAGTGTCTTTGACAGTAATGTAGGTCGAGTGTTTTTAACAGCAGCGCAGGTCGATTTTTTTGACAGCACCTTAGTTCGACTATCTTTAAAAGCAACGTAGGTCGAGTGTCCTTTACAGCAACGTAGGTCGAGTGTCTTTTAAAGCAACGTAGTTCGTGTGTCTTTAACAGCAACGTAGGTCTAGTGCTTTTACCAGCAACGTAGGTCGAGTATTCTAACAGCAAAGTAGGTCGATTGTCGTTGACAGCACCTTAGGTTGACTGCCTTAAAAGCAACGTAGGTCAACTGTCTTTAAAAGCAACGTAGGTCGAGTGTCTTTGACAGCAACGTGGGTCGAGTGTTTTTAACAGCAACGTACGTCGAGTGTCTTTGACAGCAAAGTAGGTCGAGAGGTTTGACAGCAACGCAGGTCGAATATCTTCAACAGCAACGTATGTCGAGTGTTTTTAACAGCAACCTAAGTCGAGTGTCTTTGACAGCAACGTAGGTCGAGAGTCTTTGTCATCAACTTAGGTCGAGTGTTTTCAACAGAAGCGCAGGTCGAGTGTCTTTAACAGCAACGTAGGTCGAGTGTCTTTGTCAGCAACGTAGGTCGAGTGTTTTTAACAACAACGCAGGTCGATTGCCTTTGACAGCACCTTAGGTCGACTGTCTTTAAAAACAATGTAGGTCGAGTGTCTTTGAGAGAAACGTAGGTCGAATTTTTTAACAGCAAAAAGATCGAGGTTCTTTAACATCAACGCAGGTCGAGTGCCTTTAAAAGCATTTAGGTCTAGTTTCTTTAAGAGCAATTTATATCTAATGTCTTTAACAGCAACGTTTGTCGAGTGTTTTAACAGCAACGCAGGTCGAGGGTCTTTAACAGCAATTCAGTTCTAGTGTCTTTAACAACAACGCAGGTCGAGTGTCTTTAAGAGCAACTTAGTTCGAGTACTTTAGAGGGCAGCGCAGTTCGAGTGTCTTTGACAGCAATGCTGGTCGAGTGTTTTTAACAGAAACGTAGGTCGAGTGTCTTTGACAGCAACGTAGGTCGAGTTTTTTACAGCATCGCAGGTCGAGTGTCTTTAAAAGCAACTAGGTCGAGTGTCTTGGACAGCAACTTTGGTCTAGAGTTTTTGACAACAACGCAGGTCGATTGTCTTTCACAGCAACTTAGGTCGAGTGTTTTTAACAACAACGCTGGTCGATTTTCTTTGACAAAACCTTAGGTCGACTGTCTTTAAAAGAAACTTAGGTCAAGTGTCTTCGACAGCAACGTAAGTCGAGTGTTTTTAACAGCAACGTAGGTCGAGTGTTTTTAACAGCAACGCAGGTCGAGTGTTTTTAACAGCAATTTAGTTCGAGTATCTTAGATGGCAACGCAGTTCGAGTGTCTTTAACAGCAAAGAAGGTCGAGTGCCTTTAACAGCATCGTATGTCGTGTGTCTAGCAGCAACATAGGTCGAGTGTCTTTAAGAGTAAACGTATGTCGAGTGTCTCCAACAACGATGTAGGCCGAGTGATTTCGAGAGCAACTTCGGTCGAGTGTCTTCAACAGTCACGTAGTTCGAGTGTCTTTAACATCTTAGGTCAAGTTGCTCAGAGAGCAACTTTTGTCGAGTGTCTTTAAAAGTAACATAGGCCGAGTGTCTTTAACTGCAACGTATGTCGAGTGTCTTTAAAAACCAAGGTAGGTCGATTGCCTTAGAGAGCACCGTAGGTCGAATGTCTTTAAAACCAACGTAGGTGTCTTTGAGGGCAACGTTGTTCCAGTGTCTTTAACAGCAAATTTGTTTTTGATTATCTAACATGAATGTATGTCGTGTGTCTTTAATAGCAACATAGTTCGAGTGTCTTAAATATTATCGTATGTATAGTGTCATTAACAGCAACGTAGGTCGAGTCTCTTCTCTCAGCAACGTAGGTGGATTGTCCTTAAGAGCAACGTAGGTCGTGTGTCTTTAACAGCAACGCAGGTCCAGTTGCTTTAACAGCATCGTAAACGGAATGTCTTTAACAGGAACGTCGGTCTGGTGTCCTTTACAGCAACATAAGTCGAGTGTACTTATCAGCTACGTAGATCGACTGTATTTAACAGAAACGTTTGTCGAGTGTCTCTAACAGCAACGTAGTTCGTGTGTCTTAGAAAGCAACGTAGGTCGAATGTCCTTAAGGGCAACATAGGTCGAAGGTCTTAGAGAGCAATGTAGTTCGAGTGTCTTTAATAGCATAGTAGGTCGAATGTCTTTAGAATCAAGGAGGTCGCGTGTCTTAGAGAGCAACGTATTTCGAGTGTTTTTAACAGCAACTTAATTCGAGTGTCTTTATCGGCAACGTAGGTCATGTTTCTTTAACAGAAACTTATGTCGGCTCTCTTTAACAGCAACCTAGGTCGAGTGTCAGTAAAGGTAACGTTGGTTAGTGTCTTAGAGTGCCACGAATGTCGAATGTTTTTAACAGCAACGTAGGTCGAGATATTTAACAGCAACTTAAGATTATTGTTTTTACAGCAACGTAGGTCGTGTGTCTTAGAGAGCTACGTATGTTGAATGTTTTTAACAGCAACGTACGACGAGTGTCTATCAGCAACGTTTTTTGAGAGTCTTAGAGAGGAACGTATGTCGAGTGCCATTTACAGCGACGTAGGTCGAGTTTCTTTAACAGCAATGTAGGTCGAGTGTCTGTAATAACAACGTTGTTCGAGAGTATTTAAAAGGAATGCATGTCTAGTGTCTTAGGCAGCAACGTAGTTGGAGTGTTTTTAACAGTAACGTAGCTCGAGTGTCTACCGGCAACGTAGGTCGGGTTTCATTTTCAGGATCGTAGGTCGCGTGTCTTCGAGAGCAATTTAGTTCGAGTGTATTCGACAACATTTAGGTTGGGTGACTAACAGCAACGCAGGTCCAGTGTCTAGCAGTAACGTAGGTCGAGTGTCTTTAACTGCAACGGAGGTCGAGTTTCCTTAACAGCAGCGTACGTCGAATGTCTTAGATTGCAACATAGTTCCAGTGTCTTTAACAGCAACGTAGGTCCAGTGTTTTACAGGGGAACGTAGGTCGAGTGTCTTCGACAAAGTTTAGGTCGGGTGACTTTAAAAGCAACGTAAGTAGAGTGTCATTTGCAGCAACGTATGTGAAGTTTGTTTAAGAGCAACGTAGGTCGAGTGACTTAGAGAGCAACGTAGGTCGAGTATCTTCGACAACATTTAGGTCGTGTGACTTTAACAGCAAGGTAGGTCGAGTGTAATAGAGAGCAACCTAGGTCGAGTTCCTTAGACAACATCTATGTCGGGAGACTTTAACAGCAACGTAAATCTAGTGTCTTTAACAGCAACGTAGGTCGAGTGTCTTTAAGAGCAACGTAGGTCGTGTGTCAATAATTGCAACGTAGGTCGAGTGTCTTTAACAGCAACGTAGGTCGAGTGTCTTTAAGAGCAACGTAGGTCGTGTGTCAATAATTGCAACGTAGGTCGAGTGTCTTTAACAGCAACGTCGTTCGAGTGTCTTCGACAACATTTAAGTCGAGTGACTTTAACAGCAACGTAGGTCCATTGTCTTAAAGAGGAACGGAGGTCGAGTATCTTCGACAAAATTTAGGTCGGGTGAATTTAACAGCAACATAGGTGGAGTTTCTTAAAGTGCAACGCAGGTCGAGTGACTTCGACAAAATTTACGTCGGGTGACGTTAACAGCAACTTAAGTCGAGTGCCTTTAACAGCAAATTAGGTCGAGTGTCTTTAACAGCAACGAAGGTCAAGTTTCTTTAACAGCAACCTAGGTAGAGGGTCTTTAAGAGCAACAAATGTCGAGTATCCATATCCGCAACGAAATTCGAGTGTCTTTAACAGCATCTTAGATCGAGTGTCTTTAACAGCAACCTAAGTCGAGTGTCTGTAACGGTAACGTTGGTTGAGTGTCTTAGGGAGCAACGTATTTCGAGTGGCTTTAACAGCAACGTAGGTCGAGTGTCTTTATAACAGCAACGTAGGTCGAGTGTCTTTAATTGCAACATAGGTCGAGTGTCTTTAACGTCAACGTAGGTCGAGTGTCTTAGAGAGAACCGTAGTTCTGGGGTCATTCGACAGCAACGTAGGTCGGGTGTCTTCCAGAACAACGTAAGTCGGTTGCCTTCGACACCAACGTGGGTCGAGTGTCTTCGATAGCAACGTAGGTCGTGTGTCTTTAACAGCAACGTAGTTCGGATGTCTTTAACAGCAACGTATTTCGAGCGTCTTAGAGAGCTATATAGTTCGATTGTCTTTAACAACACCGTAGGTCAAGTGTCTTAGAGAGCAAACTAACCCGAATGTCTTTAACAGCAAAGTAGATCGAGTGTCTTTAACAGCAACGTAAATCGAGTGTTTTAAAGAGCAAATTAGGTCGATTGTCTTCAAAAGCAACGGAAGAGGAGTGTCTTTAACAGCAAAGTATTTCGAGTGTATTAGTTGGCAATGTAGGTTTAGTGTCTTTAACAGCAACGTATATCCAGTGTCTTTAACAGCAACGTAGTTAGAGTGTCTTGGAAACAAATTCGGTCGCGTGTATTTAACAGCATCATAGGTCGAGTGTCTTGGGGAGCAACGCGGTTCGAATGTCTTTAACAGCAAAGTTGGTCGTTTGTTTTTAACAGTAACTTAGGTCGAGTGTCTTTAACAGCAACGTAGTTCGTGTGATATATAGAGCAAATTAGTTCGATTGTCTTTAACAGAACCGTAGGTCGGGTGTCTTAGAGACCAACGTAGTTCGATTGTTTTTAACAGCACCGTAGGTCGAGTGTCTTAGGGAGCATCGTAACCCGAGTATCTTTAACGGCAAAGTAGATCGTTAGTCTGTAACAGCAAAGTGAACGGAGTGTCTTTGGAAGCAACGTACTTCGATTGTATTTAATAACAACGTAGGTCGAGTGTTTTTCACAGCAAACTAGGTCGAGTTTCTTTAACAGCAACGTAGTTCGAGCTCTTTAACAACAACTTAGGTCGAGTGTATTTAACAGCGACGTAGGTCGAGTGTTTTTCACAGCAACGTAAGTCGAGCGTCTTTAACAGCATCGTAGGTTTAGTTTCTTTTCAGCAACGAAGGTCGAGTGCCTTTAACAGGGACCTAAGTCGAGTGTTTTTAACAGCAACGTAGGTCAGGTGCCTTAACAACAGCGAAGTTCGAGTGTCTTTATCAGAAACGTAGATCGATTTTCTTTAACAGAAACGTAGGTCGAGTGATTTTAACAGCAACGTAGATCGAGTGTCATTTACAGCAACGTACGTCGAGTGTCTTTTACAACAACGTCGGTCGAGAGTCTTTAAGAGCAACGTAGGTCGAGTGTCTTTAACAGCAACGTAGGTCAAATGATTTTAACATCAGCGTAAGTCGGGTGCCTTTAAAAGCAACGTAGGTCGAGTCGCCTTAACAGCAGCGTAAGTCGAGTTTCTGGACAAGAAACGTATGTCCAGTGTCTTAGAGAGCATCGTAGTTCGAGTTTTTTCAAGATAAATGTAGGTGGATTGTCTTTAACAGACTCTTAGGTGAAGTGTCTTTAACAACAAAGAAAGTCGAGTGTCTTTAACACCAACATTGGTCAAGTGACTTTAACAGCAACGTAGGTCTTGTGTCTTTAAAAGCAACGTAAGTCGAGTGATTTAACAGCAACGTTCGTACATTGTCTTTAAAAAATGTAGGTCGAGTGTCTTAGAGAGCAACGTAAGTCGAGATACTTTAACAGCAACGAAGGTCGAGTGTCTTTAACAGCAAACTAGGACGAATATCTTTAAGAGCAACTTAGGACTTGTGCCATTAACAGCAACGTAGGTCGAGTGTATTAGAGAATAAATTTGTTCGAGTGTCTCTTACAGCAAAGTAGGTCGACTGTCTTAGAAAGCAAAGTAGGTCGACTGCCTTAGGAAGCAACGTAGGTCTTGTGTCATTAACAAATACCTAGGTCGAATATCTTAATGTGCAACTTAGGTCGAGTGTCTTTAACAGGAAGCTTAGGTCGAGTGTATACGAGAGCAACTTAGATCGAGTGTCTTTTACAGCAAAGTAGGTAGACTCTCTTAGAAAGCAAAGTAAGTCGAGTGTCTTCTAAAGCAACGTAGGTCGAGTGTCTATTTACAACATCGTAGTTCGAGTTTTTTAACAGCAACTTAAGTCGTGTGTCTTTAACAGCATCGTAGGTCGAGCGTTTTTAACAGCAACGTAGGTCGAGTGACTTTAACAGAAATTAGGTCAAGTGTCTTTAACAAAAACGTGGGTTGAGTGTCTTTAACAGCAACGTATATCCAGTGTCTTTAACAAATTATGTCAAGTGCTTTAAGCATCATCTTCTATCGCGTTTTTTTACAGAAACACAGGTCGAGTGTCTTAGTGAGCAACGTGGTTCGAATGTTTTTAACAGTAAAGTAGGTCGAGTGTCTTAGACAGCAACGTTCTTCGAGTGTCTTTAACAGCAACGTAGGTCGTGTTTCTTACGGATCAACGTAGTTCGATTGCATTTAACAGCTCCGTAGGTCGAGTATCTTAGAGAGCAACGGAACCCGAGTGTCTTTAACAGCAAAATAGATCGACTGTCTTTAACAGCAACGTAAATCGAGTGTCTTAGAGAGCAAAGTAGGTCGAGTGTATGCACAGAACCGTAGGTCGAGTGCCTTAGAGAGCACGTAGGTCGAGTGTCTCTAGCAGCAAGTTAGGTCGAGTGTCTTATCAGCAACATAGGTCGAGTGCCTTTAACAGCAGCGTAGGTTGTATGTCTTAGACAGCAACGTAGGTCGAGTGTCTTAGAGAGCATCGTAGGTCGAGACTCATTAAGAGCAACGTAGGTTGAGTGTCTATAACACGAACGTAGGGCGATTTACCTTAACAGCAAAGTAGGTTGTGTGTCTTTGACAGCAACTTACATCGAGTGTCTTTAACAGAAAAGTAGTTCGAGTTTTTTAACAGCAACTTAAGTCGAGTGTCTTTAACAGCAACTTTGTTCGAGTGTCTTTAACAGCAACTTAGGTCGAGTGTCTTTAACAGCAACGTAGGTCGAGTGTTTCTAACAGTAACGCAGATCGATTGTCTTAGAGGGCAATGTAGGTCGAGTGTGTTAGAAAGCATTGTAGGTCGAGTGTCTTTAACAGCATCTTAGGTCGAGTGTCTTTAACAGCAAACGTAGGTTGAGTATTTTTGACAGCAATGTAGTTCTAGTGTTTTTAACAGCAACGTAGTTCGAGTGTGTTATCAGCAACTTAGGTCGAGTGTCTTTAACAGCAACGTACGTCGAGTGTTTTAACAGCATCTTAGGTCGAGTGTCTTTAACAGCAAACGTAGGTTGAGTATTTTTGACAGCAATTTAGTTCTAGTGTTTTTAACAGCAACGTAGGTCGAGTGTTTTATCAGCAACGTAGGTCGAGTGTCTTTGACAGCAACGTCCGTCGAGTGTTTTTAACAGCAGCGCAGGTATAGTGTCTTTAACAGCAACGCAGGTCGAGTGTCTTTAACAGCAACGTAAGTCGATTGTTTTTAACAGCAACGCAGGTCGAGTGTCTTTAACAGCAACGTAGGTCGAGTATCCTTGACAGGAACGTAGGTCAAGTGTTTTTAACAGCAACGCAGGTCGAGTGTCTTTAACAGGAACGTAGTTCGAGTGTCATTGACAGCAACGTAGGCCGAGTGTTTTTAATAGCAACGCAGGTCGAGTGGTTTTTACAGCAATGTAGGTCGATTGTTTTTAACAGCAATGTAGGTCGGGTGTCTTCAGAAGCAACGTAGTTCGTGTGTCTTAAATAGCATCGTATGTCTAGTGTCATTAACAGTTACGTAGGTCGAGTGTCTTCTCTCAGCAACGTAGGTGGAATGTCCATAAAAGCAACGTAGGTCGAGTGTCTTTAAGATCAACTTAGGTCGAGTGGCTTTAACAGCAACGTAAGCGGAGTGTCTTTAAAAGCAACTTAGGTCTGGTGTCCTTAACATCAACGTAAGTCCAGTGTCTTTATCAGCTACGTATGTCGAGTGTATTTAACAGAATCGTATGTCGAGTGCATTTAACCGAATCGTATGTCGAGTGTCATGAACGGCAACGTAGTTCGAGTGTCTTAGAGAGCAACGTAGGTCGAGTGTCCTTAACAGCAACGTAGTTCGTGGGTTTTATAGAGCAACGTATGTCGAGTGTCTTTAATAGCAACGTACTTCGAGTGTCTTTAAAAGCATATTAGGTCGAGTGTCTTTAGCCTCAAGGAGGTTGAGTGCCATAGAGAACAACACAGGTCGAGTGTCTTTAATAGCAACGTACTTCGAGTGTCTTTAAAAGCATATTAGGTCGAGTGTCTTTAGCCTCAAGGAGGTTGAGTGCCATAGAGAACAACACAGGTCGAGTGTCTTTAACAGCAATTTAGGTCGAGTGTCTTTTTCAGCAATGTAGGTCATTTTTCTTTACCAGCATCGTAGGTCGGGTGTCTTTATCAGCAATCTAGGTCGAGTGTCTGTAAACGTAACGTTGGTTGAGTGTCTTAGAGAACAATGTATGTCAAGTGTCTTTAACAGCAACGTAAGATTAGTGTCTTTTACAGCAACGTAGGTCTAGCGTATTTAACAGCAACTTTGTTCGAGTGTCTTAGGGAGCAACGTATGTTGAGTGTCATTAAGAGCAACGTAGAACGATTATCTTTAACGGCAACGTTTATTGAGTGTCTTAGAGAGCAAATTATATCGAGTGTCTTTTACAACATCGTAGGTCGAGTGTTTTTAACAGAAACGTAGGTCCAGTGTTTTTAACAGCAACGTAAGTGTAATGTTTTTAACAGCAACGTTGGTCCAGTATCGTTAACGGCAACGTAGTTCGAGTGTCTTAGAGAGCAACGTAGGTCGAGTGTCCTTAACAGCAACGTAGGTCGTGGGTTTTAGAGAGCAACGTATGTCGAGTGTCTTTAATAACAACGTAGTTCGAGTGTCTTTAAAAACATAATAGTTCGAGTGTCTTTAGCCTCAAGGAGGTTGAGTGTCCTAGAGAGCAACATAGGTCGAGTTTCTTTAACAGCAACTTAGGTCGAGTGTCTTTATCAGCAATGTAGGTCATTTTTCTTTACCAGCATCATAGGTCGGGTGTCTTTAACAGCAATCTAGGTCGAGTGTCTGTAAACGTAACGTTCGTTGAGTGTCTTAGAGAGCAATCTGTGTCAAATGTCTTTAACAGCAACGTAAGATTAGTGTCTTTTAGAGCAACGTAGGTCTAGCGTATTTAACAGCAACTTTGGTCGAGTGTCTTAGGGAGCAACATATGTTGAGTGTCTTTAACAGCAACGTAGAACGAATATCTTTAACGGCAACTTTTATTGAGTGTCTTAGAGAGCAAATTATATCGAGTGTCTTTTACAGCAACATAAGTCCAGTGTTTTTAACAGCAACGTAAGTGTAATGTTTTTAACAGCAACGTTGGCCGAGTGTCTTTAACAGCAACGTAGCTCGAGTGTCTTTTCCAGCAACGTAGGTCGTTTATCTTTTACAGGACCGTAGGTCGCGTGTCTTCGAGAGCAATTTAGTGCGAGTGTCTTCGACAACATTTAGTTCGGGTGACATGAACAGCAACGCAGGTCGATTTTCTTTAACAGCAACATAGTTCGAGTGTCTTTAACCGCAACAGAGGTCGAGTGCACTCAACAGCAGCGTAGGTCGAATGTCTTAGAGAGCAACGTAGGTCTAGTGTCTTTAACAGCAACGTAGGTCGAGAGTCTTAGAGAGCAATGTATGTCGAGTTTCTTCGACAACATTCAGGTCGGGTGACTTTAAATGCAAGGTAGTTCGAGTGTTATAGAGTACAACGTAGGTCGAGTTTCTTAGACATTTATGTCGGGTGGCTTCAACAGCAACGTATGTCGAGTGTCTTAGAGAGCAACGTAGGTCGAGTGTCTTCGGCATGTAGTTCGGGTTATTTTAACAGCAACGTAGTTCGTTTGTCTTTAACAGGAACGTAGGTCGAGTGTCTTTAAATGCAACATATGTCGAGTGTCTTTAACAGCAAGTTAGGTGGAGTGTCTTTAATTGCAACGTAGGTCGAGTGTCTTTAACAGCAACGTAGTTCGAGTGTCCATGAGAGCAACGTAGGTCGAGTGTCTTCGACATCATTTAGGTCGGGTGACTTTAACAGCAACGTAGTTGGAGTGTCTTAAAGAGCAACGTAGTTCGAGTGTCTTCGACAACATTTAGGTCGGGTGACTTTAACAGCAACATAGGTCGAGTGTCTTAGAGTGCAACGCAGGTCTAGTGTCTTCGACAACATTTAGGTCGGGTGACGTTAACAGCAACTTAGGTCGAGTGTCTTTAACAGCAAGGTAGGTCGAGTGTCTTTGACAGCAACTTAGGTTGAGTTTCTTTTACAGCAACGTAGGTCGAGTGTCTTTAACAGCAACTTAGGTCGAGTGTCTTTAACAGCAAGGTAGGTCGAGTGTCTTTAACAGCAACTTAGGTTGAGTTTCTTTTACAGCAACGTAGGTCGAGTGTCTTTAACAGCAACTTAGGTCGAGTGTATTTACAGCAACCTAGGTCGAGTGTCTGTAACAGTAACTTTGGTTGATTGTCTTAGAGGGCAACGTAGTTCGAGGGTCTTTAACAGCAACGTAGGTCGAGTTTCTTTAACAGCAACGTAGGTCGAGTGTCTTTAATTGCAACGTAGGTCGAATGTCTTTAACGTCAACCTATGTCGAATGTCTTAGAGAGCACCGTAGGTCGAGTGTATTCGACAGCAACGTAGGTCGAGTTTCTTTAACAGCAACGTAGGTCGAGTGTCTTTAATTGCAACGTAGGTCGAATGTCTTTAACGTCAACCTATGTCGAATGTCTTAGAGAGCACCGTAGGTCGAGTGTATTCGACAGCAACGTGGGTCGGGTGTCCTCGAGAGCAACTTAAGTCGAGTGTCTTCAACAGCAACGTGGGTCGAGTTTCTTCGATAACAACGTAGATCGAGTGTCTTTAACAGCAAGGTAAATCGAGTGTCTTCGAAAACTGGATGCTGATATATTTGAATATATATGTGTGTGTATGTATATGTGTGTCTACGAGGAAGAACATATTTGAATACGGGAGTTCCACCCTCAATTTCGCACCAATAAAATAATAGCACCAGATGGAAAACAACCGGGACTGGCACTTTTATTTTAGCATCGGGCTTTTGGGCCGCTGAGGCGCACATTACTGACTCCAGTGGCAGCAGTTAGCGTACAGAGTAAGAAACCAAGGTTGTCGACATATGTCAATATAACATAAATATCGTGATCAGAATAATTTCACAAGTTCTTACAAAACAGATTAACGCTATTATTAACCAAAGAAACATTCTTCACATCACGAGGTCGTGATCGTTAACATTTCCCATTAGACGAGATCTCTCACTGCTAGGTCAACGTAACGCATAACAAAAATCAGATAACGAAACTAAATAACCGAAGGAGACAGTTTTCCAGCTTCCCGACTCTCACATCCACACCTCACGTCTACCATGTCGATCGCTTGGCAGGTGGCCGTAAACACGGGAAACAAATCCCGAACAACTGGCCAAAAAAAAAAAATTAACAACAATACATACCGTTACCGACGATCCTGGTTCGAACCCAGGTCAGAAATATGCTCGGCGGAGAAACAGGTAAATTTACAATTCCGAAGAATAAATAAATATTTAGAACTCGAGCAAAAGAAT
>Ga0268261_10002196_pt1 | contig 13903 bp, 8 predicted proteins | sample TergutNc150P1_FD_190353 | JGI IMG/M metagenome (GOLD analysis project Ga0268261, IMG submission 190353) | Nasutitermes corniger P1 segment gut microbial community from laboratory colony in Florida, USA - Nc150 P1 (SPAdes) (version 2) | ecosystem: Host-associated > Arthropoda: Insects > Digestive... | reverse complement strand
TAGGTCATGCTGACATAATGAAACTTGCAGGCAAGACGATTGAGATTTCCTGCATTCTATAATTTCTTAACTGGACCAAGCGTTGTGAAACCAATTTCGAAGTTAATCTAACCAACAGTCCAAACCTGTAATTTTGAACATTACAGTTCCAGATTTTCCTTTGGTAATGTAGGATACAAACTATCTCAAATTATATGACTTGAAATGTGTTTATCATTTGAGATCTGTGCATCAGGCAAAGCCTGTTATTCAACATTATTATTTTTTCCCTAGGTCAATTGTAGGAAAAACCACAATATGAATTGTTGGTAATATCATTTGATAGGATATGTCTGTCATTACTTTTCTTTTTCACTAAGGTGCAGGTAATTTCATATAATTCTTCTTTTTCCTGGAGTAGCTGCTTCCCCACTGTACTATAAGAACTTACTTAAAAATGATTTATGATGGAGTAGCTATTGTGCACGATTGGTTTTCGTCGCAAATTGGTAAATACAACTACAGGCAATATATCTCCCTATGGCGTCTTCTCTTCTGCCTGCCAGACGTCCTTCAGAATTTCTTCGAACTTATTAAATAATCTTTGTTAGAAAACTGTGGAAAATAAAAGTCTGTTACATTACATTACATTACATATTTATTCCATCAATCCACTTTCTGCGTAAATCGCGTCTGGATATAAAACATGTCAACAAAACATCTATACACACTTCACAACTCAAAAACATTCATAGAAGTAGTCCCACGTACTACTCCATGTCATCAACCACAATAGTAAAATTACATTCATGTTTACACTATTAATATTTCAACAATCCACTATAAAACCTAAACATATTAGTTATTTAAGCATTTACAACTGAAGTGGTCTGTCTTTGTACACAATAAAATATAAAAGTCACTATCGTGCCATAGGCAGCAAGTTGTACCCCTATCCAGTCTTAATAAAATGTCTTACATCAATATTTCTTAGGCTTGTATAAACTCTTCTACAGAATAAAAAGGGTTGTCAATTGAATATTTTTTTTAGTTGTATTAAAAAGTGTTTCCTGCTTGATACCAATCGGGCAATATCATTGGGAAGATTACTATAAATATGTCTAATATTGCAGTAAACACTCTTCTGATATATTGTGAGTCTTACTGCTGGTATATGCAGTTTAAGTTTATGCCTGGTGTTTAAATTATGTATTGAAGTATTAAATTTATAAATTTCCAAGTTTGATGAGAGGAATCTCATCAGGGAGAATATGTATTGAGAAGCTGAAGTTAATATCTGTAATTCTCAAAATAGCGGTCCCTATGAAGTCCTTGCGGTAGTTCCTGTCATGATTCTGATTATTCTTTTTTGTTTTGGGGAAATTCTTTTACTTTCTACTGAATTTCCCCAAAATATAATCCCATATTCCATAATTGCATGGAAATAGGCAAAATAAATCGTTTTAATGGCATTTAAATTACAGCAGGCATACATTCGTCTGGCCAGGTAACAAGCGCTGCTCAATTTAGATAAGAGTTTTTGAATATGGTTTTTCCAACTTACATGTTTATCAAGTTCCAATCTTAAAAATGTTATATTATTTACTCCCATTACTATCTTATTTTGATGTATAATTTGGAAAACTTCACTCTGGCGATAGTTTGTAGTGAATTTCATTATGTTTGTCTTTTCCATGTTCAAAGCTAGGCTATTTGCTGAAAACCATTCTATCACGTATGCTAGCGTACTGTGAAATTTAGATTTTAGCTGGTCGTTAGTATTAGCAGCTAACAGGATGCTTGTGTCATCAGCATATATTACTGGGTTAGCTCCTTGGTTTAAACCACCTGGTAAATCATTTAAATATATTATAAAAAGCAGAGGTCCCAGGATCGAGCCCTGGGGAACCCCACTAGTTATGGTTTTCCAATTAGAATAATTTTCTTGCTCTAGAGTATGTGGCGATGTGCTAACCTTTTGTTTTCGGTTTTCAAGATACGATTTAAGCCAACAATGTCCTTTCCCTCTGATTCCATAATAATATAACTTGTTTAATAAAATATTGTGCTTAACACAATCGATTGCCTTGGTCAGATCACAAAAGATACCTGGCTGCATTAATTCTAACTGCCAGTTACTAACTTCCTACCTACCTATATAACAAACAAAGAAACAAACAAACACCATGCAGCAGAAACTTTCATCCGAAGCTAGGACCTCCTCAGCTAGTCACAAAATTCCCCGCCCTGTTTGGAACCAGTAGGTTCATTACCACCTTTACAACACTCTGTGACCCATTCCTATCTTGATTCAGACCCATCCAGTCCATTCCTCCCCATCCCACTGCTTGAAGATCCATATTAATATCAATGTCACACCAATGCCATTGTCTTCCAAGTGGTCTTTTTCCCTCACGTTTTCCCACAATCTGGTAGGCACCTCTCCCCATACGTGCTACATTCTCAGCCAACCGCATTGTCCTTTATGCATGACAAAATATTCTGCACAGAATGACGACAAGGATTTCCAGAGTGCAATCTGCTAATAATTTCTTCACGATTATATTTCTGATTTGCTAAGGATTTTACCAAATATTTGAAAACGTCCAAACTTTTAAGGAATTTATTACATATCTTTATGTATTGATTTTTCTGTATTCTTTTCACAACACACGAAATTATACTGCACCTTTTACTGCTAGAACAATCCCTTTCTAGCGACTAACACAGTTTCGGTATCTTTTTTTTTTTGTTTACTTCCTACAAGTATACAAGATATACTTATTTTTCTCAGCTTTTACTGCCAGACCAATCCCTGTCTAGTGACTAACATAGTTTCTTTTTTCAATTACTAACTTCCTATCCAAGAATCAGTGCACGTCTGTCCTCATTTTTTAGTGGCTCCTGATAAGGTAAATATTTTCGGTGAGGAGTTGTTAGACCTCTTCCTAATCACAAGCTGGAGGACTACCCCTTACCCGCTGGCTGCTACTGTTTTTTCAATGCATTGGCAGCCACCTTTCATAAAAAATCCCTAAATTTCATTACCTCTTCTTGCTCTCTGTCGCTCATTGTGAGGCAAGGAACTCCGTTTCCTTTCACATGTTCTTCCATCGTGAATACGTTCCTTCGTAGAACTGCCTTTTGCCACAACACGGAAATATTTCTATTGCGTCCCAACAACCTGACACGCTGCATTTTCAAAACCAACGTACAAAATAAATGCCGGATCGACAATAACGCAACTGTTTATATACATATTCACTAATTCAAAGAAACATCTCACAGCAACGAACCAAAAACACACAAGAAATGCCACGTTGCGACAGTGTGACCTTGCAGCTGACACCTTTCCAAAGAGTGGGGAAAATTATAGAAAATTATGACACCTGGAGAAAAATACAGAAAAAGTTTACTGGGAACAGGAAATTCGCTTACGATTTTGGACACGTTTGCCGATAGTGGAAGGAACGAAGGAAACAACTGGAACAGTGATATATAACTTATAGGTGCGTTCGACTCTTAGCTTTATCATATCCGTTCGTCCGACAAGCTACATGTATCAGTGCGGCTTGTACTGACCGAAGTGCCGTGAAATTTGACATTGGAAATCTTTATGAAAATCTGTCGAGAAATTCCAGATTCGTTACAATCGGGCAAAATCCGGGCAATGCACATAAAGACCTAAGTGCTTTATATTGTTTCCGGTACCATTAAAACTCCATACAACCGATCTTTGAGAGTTAAATCCTATCAGGCTGACAGGATAACCATGGAGAGATAAACCTTACGCAATCTACCACAGTGTTGCCTTATAAGTATATTGCCTCTCTTGGTTAAAGTCTGTCTGTCCCTGTACCGGCTGAAGAAACACGTTAATTAAAATTATAGAGAAATTCGGATTTTTCGGCTTTCGCGCCATATCTAAACGTACCAGCAGCTGTCCCCTGACAGGTACCATAAATAGGAGCCATATTTAGAAGTCACCAAGAGTAAAGTTAATATATGTCATAACATTCTTAACCCGCGTTCGATCTGTTCCATTCAGGTCTGCGAAATGAATTAGGACAAGAAAACATAATATTGAGGCGAGTTCGGGTAACCACTGTTGCAGTGAAAAAGCAATTTGTATTAAATATTCCAAGACAGAGAGAGAGAGAAAGAGAGAGAGAGGGAGAGATAGTGTGTGTGTGCGTGTGTAGCCTTAATTATCTCATATGCAAAGCCCATGCACCGTATTATATTGTCATCTTTGGCCTGTCTGGCTGTAACTAATCATTCCTAATTAATCCATAAACAGCTAGATTTTCAGAAAAAAACCTGTTGTGCATAAAACATGCCTTTTGATTTTTTCTACCACTTTAGAATGAAATATTTCTCATTCTAAGAAGTATTAAGCGAGATATTATCATAAACAATGTTAGGTAGAAAATTATTGGAGTGGCATTTGGCCCTTTTGCCTTTCCCCTTCTCCCCACGTAGCTACGCCCATGGCTCTTTCCGTCAATTACCATTCATTCTTGCCAGATTTTAATAAGACTTAATCTTACAGACAGATGTTGGTAAAATACTCCAATATCAAATTTAATTAAAATCCGTCCTTCAGGAGTCGAGTTGCCCCATGCGGACAGACAGACATAATGAAGCTGATAGCCGTTTTCGCGATTTTATGAACTTACGAAAAATCACTGTCAGTTCAAGGAAAAAAATATTGTTCTTTCCTTAAGCTGCGTTAACGTTAGGGACATTCCATTAATGCAGGGGAATTGTAAATATTACAGCTGGAGTGCCTTAGAAGAAAGATAAAATGTAACTCAAGACACCATGGGTTTCAAACCCACAACCACCGGCATGTATAGGAGGTTTGTAAGCTACTTCACCGTATTGTTCTCTAAATAATTTCAATAAGGGGTCCGAACCAGACTGAAGTTAGGGAATGCTTGCTACCACTCGGTGCAGAATCTTTTGTCTTCCAGGTTGCTATCCAAAAACTTAATGATCAGGATATATAGAACTATAATTTTGCCCGTGGTTTGGTATGGGTGTGAAACCTGGTCGCTGACATTGAAGGAGGAACGCAGGCTGAGGGTGTTTGAGAATAGGGTGTTGAGGAGAGTATTTGGTCCTAAGAGGGACGAGGTGGCAGGGAAATGGAGAAAGCTGCATAAAGAGGAGCTGAATGATCTGTACTCTTTACCCAATATTTTGCGGGTGGTAAAATCGAGACGAATGAGATAGGCAGGGCATGTGGCGCGTATGGGGTAGGATGGAGGTGTGCACAGGGTGTTGGTTGGAAAGCCTGAGGGAAAGAGGCCATTGAGGTGACCAAGACGTTGGTGGGAGGATAATATTAAGATGGATCTTAAGGAAGTTGGAGGGGGTCGTGGGGACACGATGGAGTTGGCTCAGGATAGGGACAGGTGGTGGGCACTTGTGGGTACGGTGAGGGACTTTCGGGCTCCAAAAATGTGGGAAATTTCTTGACTAGTTTACTGGTTAGCTTCTCAAGAAGGACTCTGCTCCATGGAGTAAGTAAGTAAGGGGCCCGAACGCGATATATAGGAGATTTGCGTTTGATGATACCCAACCAACTGCTTCTTTCCGTCCAATTATGCTGCTGAAATAACGTAAACCAATGTTCCAAAAACTTTTGTGTCTAGGCTTACATTTAGAAGAGTATAGTAATTCTAATTATTCTAAAATGTGTTTCCCTGTACTTACATTGCTCCGAACACCAGGCAGCACCGTCAAATACACAAATAATAAGTAATAATTAAATAAATAAAAGACAAAACATGGTCGAAAATACGCACAGTTCTTGGAGTGATTCCTTACGCACGGAGACAGACAGTTTTTATTTCCGGTGTTAAATACAATCCTTGATCGTGCGAGATATCAAACTATGTCACGCAACATATGGACGCACTCAGTATTAATTTTTATGTCACTTCTTAGGCCAATAACTACCCTCAAAGGATAATATTCTTCGATAAAACAACATAGTTAAAATATTAGTCTAATAGGGACGAATTTAAATTGCATTTACGAAAAAAAACAGACATATATCCCACTGGAGTTGCTACAATCCAGCCTCATAGCCAATGAGCACTGTAGGATCCATCTCTTAAAAAAAGCGGCCGTGACGTAAAGCTATCCGTAAAACATATAGCTCCAAAATTAAGAATGTCCTTACGGCATAGTACAGAGTAAGCAACAAGAAATTGTTTCAATTGCTGTTTCCCTTGCCGTTAAGTTTCTTAACTGACATCCAGTTCAGTATATATTTTCTCCAGTTTGTCTGCTACCTAAACATGTAAGGATTGCAATTTGGGACACGGCCAATTTACTTCAAAAGAAAAACGTCCGTGTCTGTCAGTCTGCACATATATCTTGTCAACTACATATCGAAAGCTAGTTCCTCCCACCTGTCTAGTTTTCTCGTTTCTTTTAGCCAGAATATCTTTTTAGAATTTGATAAAATATAGAGACCTTGGCATTACACATGAGTTTAAAAACATAAATTAAACAGAAACACTTGCCTAAGAATTTAGCCGTTTCCTACACTGAAGGTCCAAATTTCAAATCTCGGTCCAGATATTTGCTTTCGTGATCGAGCATATAGCTATATTCCTTAATACATCCAGACAAAAACTGTAGTGTTAGGACTTACCTGAAATTGTCTCTCACCACCTCCTTCTACAGAGTTTTCAATTCATTTCCTGACTACTAACAATTGTCTTTATAATTAGACAACTGTCACAGAATTATGGCAGAAAAATTACGAAGGAATTTAGGTGCTTATTAAATTCAATTTAATAGTGTTGGTTTTGACCTTCAGTATCACAAGGCGTATATGTACTGTATTACATAAATACGTAAAGAGACAAAACAAGAAATGCAGGCAGATAATTAATATTATGTAAGGTTAGGTAAAAAAACACGTAATAAGCTGTTTAGTTACTGGAGTTCGGTAAAAGACGATGAAGAAACCGAAAAACACGTGCATGAAATCGTAGAAAATAATGGGCAGAATATAGAATATAATTCTATACCAGGATGTGAAGTGGAGTGGCTAAGGAGAAAATTAAAATAATATTTTGGAATGGGAATTTGTCAGAAGGCACCTAACACGTGAAAACCAAAGGAAGTACTAATAAAATAATGAATGAACTAAGTGTTTTGGCCTACGTTGGTCAGTCTTGTGTCATGAACCGCATAGATATTTACATGCAAATTAGCTGAATGCATGAAGACATTTAGAGTAGAATATTGCGTACTTACGGAATAGGAAGGGCATATTAGAGGAAACTAAGACTACTGGAAAAATGAATTACTGAAGGAAAAGTTACAGGGGAGAAACTGGATCCAGATTAATTAAGATGCGTACCTAAGCGCTGATAATAAAACATTTCTGAAACCCTGTTTGACAGATAAGAGGACATTAAATAGAATTTAGACATACAACATGACTTAATTCTAATCCTCAAACTTCCCAAAGTTGAAACAAATCTTGGATCTGCTTTGATAGCTTAAAAACATTCCCATCTTGCCTACAATCAAACAGATTTCTTCGCAAATTTATAGACTTCTCTTAGGAGAGAGTTTCCTTCCTTTGTTCCTGTCTGAACGAGATTAGGAACTGTGTAATCTGGCAATATACTTTGTGTCTTTATTTTATGATGATGTTAAATAAATATTGCTCATATGATATTTGTGTTAAAAACAAAATAAACATAAAACATAGCACTGATATCTTGCTAAAAAAATGAGGAACTCACCCACAAAATACATTAATTCATCTGACTTACATATTATTATTATTTGTTATCACAATTATATTGGTTATTTACAATTATACACACGAAACAAAACATTTAAAGTTTGCAAGCCCGTGCATCATCATACGATTCAAATAAATCAACAAACCAGATGCAACAGTTTCACAAGTTTATTACTTGACGTTTATGTGTGGCTCAACATGTTTAGGGAGCCTCCCCCACAAAATCATTTGCATACAAATTCACTAGCAGACTTACAAAACAATATTTCTTATAGCAATAGATAAAACCAGAGGCTGCTAATGCAGTTGTATGCTCCTGATAATGGGCGGGGAGGCTCCCGAAACATGTTGAGCCACACATAAACCTCAAGTAATAAACTTGTGAAACTGTTGCATCTTGTTGGTTGACTTATCTGAATCGAATCAAAACATATTTCTGAAGTTTATGGTGTAGCTGCTATTCTGTAATTACAGTTCATGTTACACGTAATTTTTTTTTCCAAGAAAGAGTTTTGAATTTTTCATTAGAAATTTCTGAGATATATACTCAATGCCCAGTATGGCTCTTTGCTGTAATTCCTTGATTTAATGTTTTTATAGTGTAATGTTCAAGTATTTTATGAATGATTTTGAACTGCTTCCATTTGCCCCAATTATTATTAGTGTCAATTTTCATTTTACATTCCACATGCGCTGTATTTCTATTGTAAGGAATTTACGTTACGGAATCTTATCCAGTCCTTTCTTAATCACATTTCTCTCTCCTGAAATAGCAAAATTTATTAACATATTACCTACTAATAAAACAGCTGCTGACTCACATGAGCCATCTCCTTGTTGCAAACGGTGCCTGCGATGGAAAAAAGCTGTAATCAGTGTAAAGAGTGAATGTATCAACGCATAAATTAAGTTGGCTTATTTTCACTTCAAGAAGAAACCAAAAGATAATTTCGGGAAACATTAACTCTGGAGGTATGAAATGGATATGCAAGTTATTGTTCCATCGGATAAAACGCTTTACTAGGGCCTATCTCAACTTAGTATTCTGACAGCAATATTCTTGTGTCTGCAGATGAGTGATGGAGGACGGATACAGCAGTAGGACACAACCTCCTTCTTCCTCTTTCCTCCTCAACACCAATTCACGGTACTGGAGATTCTTTTAATTCTATGCAATAAATTCAGTTATCATAGCGTCATTAAATAACATTCCAAATGGTGAATTTTACATTTTCACGGATGGGCCTTCATGTAGTAAGGTACATTGCTACCAACGAATTGGTCCAAACTATCACCTCAACTTCAGGTGCAAAACAAATTTTTTCTAGGAAATTGTTACCTCAAAGTTTGAAGTTTTTTTTTATCCTCCTGAAAATAACGAAGAACGTACATATCTGTCGATCTGCACATACATTCCGTCATCTACATATCGAAAGCTAGTTGCCTCCTTCTGTCTAGTTTTCTCGTTTTTTTAGTCCGAATATCTTGTTAGAATTTGATGAAATATGGACACACTAATATTAAAAATGAGCTTCAAAATTCTGGACTGATATTTGGATGGATGCAGAGTAACGCAGACAAATCTGTCTGTTTATCAAGGAATGCAATCAATTATGAAATTCAATAGCTACAGCCTTCACATAATTTCTCTCCGAATGCCTACACAATCCGCAACCTAATTTGTTCCAGGTCTTGTTTAATGACACTTGATATGCCAAGATGAATGGGTGTTGCTTTTTTCATTTTAATTTATTTTGTGTTTGGAACTTTAAACGTTCTTGGTTAAGAAAATTTTATACCTTTTAAGAAAAATATCTGAAAGATGAATGTTTGCTTTAGGGAAGACATTGTCGGACTCTTTTCTGTGCATACTTTGTATGAAAATATCCTTTGTCAGTAACATTTAACAGAAATTCCTACTCAGAAGTTGGCAGTCACCTACTCGGAAATCCTTAATTTGAATGACAAATAATACCATTCCATTACAAGGCATTCTTTATGAGCAAAATGATCAATTTTACCATGCTCTCACATAAAATAATTTGGATGAATTCCACATTAGGAATGCCTATAAAAATGTGACATCATACTGATAAATACAAACTGGCCATGACACTTCTAAGAATGGCCTTCTAAACATTCAAGAAATAGAGAAACTTTAATATTACTGGATCCGTGCATCGTAGTATGATTCAGTAGAAACAACCGACAAGATGCAACCATGTAACAGAATTTATTATTCCACCGTTCACTAAAGGCTCAACATGTTTCCAGCAGTAGGCCGCTCATCATCAGGAGCTCTAACTGTATTTGCAGCCTCTGGTTTACATACGCATGTGGTGACCGGCCGTAGTCAAGTCTGAGTTCCCACTCACACTTGACTACGGCCGGTCACCACATGCGTATGTAAACCAGAGGCTGCAAATACAGTTAGAGCTCCTGATGATGAGCGGCATACCACTCGAAAGATGTTGAGCATATAATGAACGATGGAATAATAAATTCTGTTACAAGGTTACATCTTGTTGGCTGTTTCTACTGAATAGAGAAACATTATGGTATAAATCTGCAGCAAATCCATTCTGGGTCATTAACATATTTTTTGAAATAAAAAGAATCACATTCAGTGACAAATATTATATGGAGTGGGCACCATAAAAAATGCCCATGCTGGACAAACATGTAAAAATATGTATGTCACAATCTCTTATCATGTTCTGAGCAACTATTAACCCTTTAAACACCGATTTAAATCCCATCTGCCATTTGATAGCATTATTAGGAGTTCACTATATTCTCCATGTTAGCAGGGTAAGGGTTAAAGTCAAAATAACAGATAAATATTAATTTGCAAGCCACACATAAACTGTACTGACATTACTTGCAGGAACATAAAAGCCTCACTGCTCTGGGTTCTTGTCATCTCTGTCCTTCTTCCAGTACAGCAGTTCATTCAGGACATTTTCTAGCACTGGATTGCCTCCAAGTTTAGCAACCTCAGCCCTCACTTCAGCATCAAGATCCTCAAGAGTACACCTCGTGTAACTGAAAGAACCAAACCTTTTCAGCAATGTAAAGCAGTATTTCTTCAATTCAACATCTTGAGTTCGTTGTCACAGGATATCTGATTGGTCGCTGTTGAGACTAATATTGAAATACTCTCTTCTGTCACAAGAGCACAAGAAATGTTCCGTAATCTGAGACTATGTAACTTACTCATAACCAGCTCTGCATTTATGCAACATCACTGTGCACATATTCTTATTTGCAGGCATCCATGAAGCCATTCTTTCTTTTGATACACAGTACGTGACCAAGCACTGTATTTACAAAATATGCACAAACACAAGATATTCTTGCTGCAATCCTGTAACATGACATACCACCACAAATATACACAGGGTACCACAGCAGATTTACTGTTATATGTGCAGCATGCTCTCCCCTCATATGTTACATGCATTACTCTGAACTGTGTGTGTGACTTCATATAGAATGGCCAACAAAATCAATTTAATTTAATTTAATTTAATTTATTTTAATAATAGATTTCATTAATTGTTTGGTACATACGTACTGTAAAGTTGCAGAAATGCAACTATTAGTTTTCTCCTGTCCATCAGTCCATGTCTAACAACTCAACATAAAAACATATGGTGGAACTGCTGAAAGAGTGGTGTCAGAAGAAATACTGAAATGTGCACCAGCAAGAATGGAACAACAGTTTGAGCTGTAGAGAACTCAGACTTGGAGGAACAAGATTTCCAGTAACACACATGGACTCAGAAATATATATTATGAGGAAAAGTGGTTGCAACAGAGAAGAGAATTGGCAGAAAATAGGATTACTTGCATACAACTGTGAAGGTAAAAAGGAAATGGTGATAAAGAAACAAGACAAATGTTAACAAATTCAGGTGTCAAGTGCAAGTTTGGGACAGATATGATACAGTGTTATTAATAGTATTATAAAATGAAGAATTCTTGCATTTTTAACAGTTTACCAAACTTGATGGCTGACTTGGTACAAAACAAGGAGAAAATTGTAGATTATCGTAAAAGTGTATTAATGGAACAATCACTTTATTTGGTAAATGTTTTTCTAGACTATTGTGGAGGACTGTGGGAGATGGAATGTGTATGATAGAAACCCCACTTGTAGTTATATACTGATAGAGATTATGTTTAAATAATATTTTACAAATTATAAATGGTATTATCAAAAGGAATTTTCTAAGTCATGCAACACATTTCTATGACATTGGGCAGGTTTGAGTAATTTTTTTTTGTCATTGTTATATGAGTGTCTCCTATACCAGTTACTTTTTGTTCCTAATGCAGTTTGAAGCATCTAATTTATAATCAATATGGTAAAGGAATATTGTTTCACTAAATTTTTTGAATCAATTCATATTTTATATTTTGTATTCTATTTCTATTATATTAGTTGTTTTTATATTATTTGATGTTTTTACACATATTAATGTGCCCTTTTATAAATCCTGTATGTGTTGTCTTACATATATTTGTGACTAGTTTCATATTCAACTGTCTTGAGACCAATGTTGAATCTGTGAAACGTATATGGATGTAATCTAATGTAATGTAATTCAGTAGTTAAAATAGGATGTCAGTATCTGTGACCAGGAAGTTAAAGTCAAGCATCTCACAGTAATTAGTTTGCAATTTTGCTTGGATAAACCACATTGTAATGTGTCAGCAATATGGACTACAAAATTAAGTTGAATATTTTAACTACTAGAGAATTAGTGCTAAACAGAAAAAGTAGCCATATCTTACAATCTTGTAGGTTCAGCTAAAGTACTGATCTGAAACAGAAGGATACTTATCACCTGTTGGTCATCTGGATGATTTATTATAGCATGGATTATTGGGAAACTAAACTTGCCTTTTGAGATGCCGTCACAGTAGCCTTTTTGATTTGTATACTATTAAACAAAAAGTTAAGCAACAATGCAGTATTAATTCATTACAACCTACATTACCCTATATCCACAATGTACATACTGGCAAAGTATTTGTAAATGTCAAGTCAAATTTACTTCCATATTTTTGTCAAATTACCTAACTGCTCATAACAAGCCACGAGCATGAAGCTACGAGGGGCGGCTGATAAGTAATGCACACAGTGAAATATTTTGCTAACAGAGCAAAGTAGTGATGTGCGTGTAGTGTGTCCTTGTAGCCACAACCCTCCTGCACAGCGGTGCAAATTTTCATTCCTTTCTCTACACCGGTTCTAAAACAGTGCGTGTTAACATGGAGTTGTGTTATGGTGGTATGTCAACGAGACTGAAACAACGTGCGGTGACTGAATTTTTAAGTGCTGAAAACGTAACGCCAGCTGAAATTCATCGCCGTTTACAGGCTGTGTATGGTGAAAACACTGTTAACAGAACTACAGTAAATCGTTGGGCCATTAAATTTCGTGAATGTGAACCAGGTCGTGTCAATATTGTCGAACAACCTCGCAGTGGAAGGCCGGTTTCCGTGACAGATGACAAGCATCAAAACAGGTTGATGAACTAATCAAGCATGACAGCCATATCACCCAGAAGCAGATAGCAGGTAGGCTAGGAATGTTTAAAGAAAGAGTGGTTTATATCGTTGGTTTACTTGGCTACACAAAAGTCTGTTCTTGATGGGTGCCACGCATGTTGACGCCGGAAAAGAAACAGAAACGTGTTGAAATTAGTGAAGACCTTTTGAAGCGCTATCGCGAAGAGGGAGATCAATTTCTTTTGAATATTGTTACTGGGGATGAGTCATGGATTCATAATTTTGACCCTGAAGAAAAACGACTGAGCATGCAATACGGGCACACTTTATTTCCTCGCCCGAAAAAATTCAAAACAGTGCCGTCTGCCGGCAAGATACTTTTGACTGTTTTTTGGGACTCACAAAGGTTTTACATGACAGAATTTTTGGAAGCTGGGAATACTGTCAATTCAGCTCTGTACATTGAAACAATAAAAAAGCCTACGGCGGAGGGTGTGTCGAGTTAGGCGGTCAACATCGCCGATTTTGTTGCTGCATGACAATGCAAGACCGCACACTGCTCGCGCAACGATTGATGCTCTGGAGACGCAGAAGTCTGAGGTTCTCTCCCATCCGCCCTACAGC
>Ga0268261_10002195_pt1 | contig 13910 bp, 9 predicted proteins | sample TergutNc150P1_FD_190353 | JGI IMG/M metagenome (GOLD analysis project Ga0268261, IMG submission 190353) | Nasutitermes corniger P1 segment gut microbial community from laboratory colony in Florida, USA - Nc150 P1 (SPAdes) (version 2) | ecosystem: Host-associated > Arthropoda: Insects > Digestive... | reverse complement strand
GCTCCGTCTCCATCTTGTATTCTTCTTTTCAATGTCTGTGTGCAACAACTGTTTCAAGTTTTCAAATTTCGAGAAACTCATTCTAAAATATTTGAAAAATTTTTGCCTGTCATCTTTCAAACGTCCAGAGTGTGAAATTCTCCTTCCTCTTCTCTTGCTCGGAACACCTTATGAATCCAGTATTTTCGTTTTTTCGCTTTTCTTCTTCTGCAAGAAGGTAAAGCCCACAAGCAATGATCACATCCTCCTCACAGCGATCCATTCCTACGACTGTAAAGAGTGGTAGCAGCACAATACAAAACAGACAATGCGTTAAACTGCTGGACTAGCAGTTCGGATATTTCCGGCTACCACCCGGACTTTCACGAAGGGCACAGCACTATCGGAGCAGGGCAGGGCAGGGGCGCGGCACGGCATGTGTGAATCAAGGCACGGCATGGCAGGGGAACGGCATGGGCACGGCATGCTATGTGTGAATCCGCCTTTAGTCTCTTGGACACGACTGGTAAACTATTCGAAAAGATCCTATTAGCTAGGATCTTACATGACGTAAGCGAGCGCGGACTGGTGCGAGACGAGCAGTTTGAGTTTAGACCCAGACATAGCACGTCCTTGCAGCTGGCCCGTCCCGTTGAAAGAATAACCAGGAACGTTGGCGAAAAGAGGCTAACAGGCGCGGTTTTCCTCGATGTGGCCAAAGCCTTCGATACCGTCTGGATCAATGGCCTCCTCTACAAGCTAACGCTTCTAAACTTTCCGTCTTACATAGTCCACACAATCTCGTCATACCTCCTGGGTCGGACGTTCGAAGCGTCCTTCCAGACGGCCACGTCATCTCGTTGAGGCATGCGGGCTGGAGTGGCTCAGGGTGGGTTGATCTCTGTTCTCTTCAGTCTATGTGAACGACATGCTCTCACCCTTACACCATGTCGAGTTAGTCCTCTACGCGGACGGCACGGCCATCATAGCCACATGCCACAAGCCGACGCTGCTCGTCAGCTACTTGGAGTCATACCTCAACGACCTTCGACGGTGGTTGAGTGAATGAAGAATCGCCATTAATGTTTCTAAGAGCGCGTGCCGGACGGCGCTTCATCCAGCCCCGGCCAGTAACACTCTTCGGGGAACAAATCCAATGGGTCGACACAACTCGTTATCTGAGGGTGACCCTTGATACACAGCTCACCTGGTCGCCTTACATGGATCAGGCCAGGAAGAGGACTGCTCAGAGGATGGGTTTGCTGGGTTCCCTCCTGAGTGAGAAGTGATCTCCCTATCAGGAAGGGAGTCCTTGCTATATAAGCAGCTCATCCGCCCCATTGCGGATTATGCGTGCCCCACGTGGATGTTCGCTGCCCGCACCCATGTCTACAGGCTACAGGTGTTGCAATCCAAGTGTCTTCGCCTTGCTACTCGTGCCCCTAGTACGTAACTAACAAGTAAATACACGAGTATCTGGGTGTTCCGCTGTTTGCCGACACATCACAGCCGTGACTGCGGGCTTTGACTCAAACTTAACTGACGTGGGGAACCCCCTAATACGGCAACTCCGCAGATACATATGGTGACCGAGGGTTGACCCCATCGCCTGACGCAAGAGCAAAGGGCGGCAGGGGCCAGCAGGCCAGTCGAGGCCATTGCCCGCGATGGCCAAGTTGACAAAACGAATCGCGTTCGGCGCTGATCAGTCGAGCGCTTTTCGGTTACCCTGGCTGAAGTTTTCCGTGATTTTCCTCAGTTGTAAGGAAAATGCCAGGGTATACGATGCAAAGTCTGGGCACGGCCCGCACTCCCCTCCCTCAGGAGTGGCGGCTTCGCCTAAGCGCCTGACAAAAATCGCAAACCTCCAGTTTTCGACTGAGCCAGTCTGGGCTCAGAAACCAGACAGCCAACCAACCAACCAAAGTTTATCATCTCATAATTAGTTTCGTGCCACCTAGGCACTTGGCTTTAGCAAAATCAGTCAAGGCCCTCAGCCTGACTTCAAAATCGTTAGCGTAAGCATATTCCCCTGTTAGAGTCAAGGTGTCTGTTATAGAGCCCAGGAATGCGGTCAAACGCAGGAATGGCTAACAGAGAGGGGGACGTCGACTTGCGCTTTGCGCAAGTCTCCGCTCCCAGTTAACACTTTGGCTTGGCTTGGCTGCATTCAGCGGTCGGAATTCTGAGAGTCGTCTTCTTGCACCCGGAGAGTGAACATCATCTAGCGCCAACTGAGACACTGGGACTGCTGTGGAGTAGAGAGTAGAAGGTAGAGGAAGGTGAGCTTCTGCTGTAGGTGTAATGCCGATGCAGGAGGAGTTAGCCTTTATTAAGGCTATCGGCAGGATTGAGCTTGCGACCCATTCGATTCCAAGTTAGCTGATGTGGGGAACCCCTTAGTTGAGAAGCTTGGCAGACATCTACGCTGACCGAGCGTCGACCCGGGTTTCCTAAAATAAGGAAATCATGATCGACAACTTGTCCTGGCTACCCGCAAGGCGGCAATGCGGACACATTGAATCGTGCTATCTGGCACTTTTCGGCTACCCTGACTGAGGTTTTCCGTGCTTTTTCCTCAGTTGTAAGGCAAATGTCAGGGTATATCTCGCAAAGGCGGGACACGGCCCGCACTCTCACCAAATTATGGCGACTAAACTTTGACGTAGTTAACTTTAACGTTAACTTTATTTTGACCACGCTGGGTTCGAATCCCATAAAGCCTTCCAACCAAAGCTATGCCCCCCCCCCCCAATAGGGCCTGTTGACTCCTAAGCAATAGATCTTAGCTTGCTCACATCGGAGTTTTTAACTGCGGCGGGAAATCGTTAGCGTAAGCACCATCCCTGTTATAGTTTTAGGTGTCTGATATTGAGCGCAGCAATGCGGTCAACGCAGGAATGGCTCTACAGACCGAGGGACGTCGACTTGCGCCTTTGCGTATGTCTCCGCCCTCAGCATGCACTTCTGACACATCAGAAGGAAGTAAACGTCAGACTTCTCATCAAGGAGGTGTAACATCCTTTGACTACACGGCCGTTCTGCCCAGCGTCTAAGGGAATAATAACGCAGCGCGGACCGGGCTGTCCACAGCTCAGCCGAAGCAATGCTGCTAGAAGCACTCGGTTCGCAGCTGGACCAGCATCGAGCCGCTTTCAAATATAGCGGCCCTCCGACTAATCTCTGCCGCACATCTTAGCGGTACATTTCCACGGGCATTCCTTCGCTCACGGCCGACAGAACGAAGCATCGCGAGCCTCCTCTCTACAAAGCTGCCCAGTTCTTCGCGCGCATTCCCGCCGCTCACTCTCTTGGCGGCATCTGTCTCCTGGCAACCGAGCAGACCACATCGCTGATGCGAGACCAAACACGCACTTGTATCACGATATTTCTACTGCAGCTATCCTTACTCTACGACTTATAAGACTTAAATAAATATCAGTATATATTTTGGTACTGCAGTTGTTATTCCATTAAAACCCTACAGTACGCCACAGGTCAGTAAAAGAGGTTATATTTTCAGAAACAAATGTTATTTCGGCTAAAAAAAACCAGTCTAATAGAATTAGAGGAAGGAAATATGGAGAATGAAAGGAAGTGGACAGAGGTGGTAACAGGAGGAAGAAAATATCAACATATAAATGAAACTAAGTTCTACCAGATACCGGTGATAAAATCGCCGTTACGAAGTACTTGCTGACAAAGAAGGAAACCGTGTAAATACCCCTGGACTTCAAAGACCAGGACCACAAGAACTAAAAGAAAAAGGGAAACATCGAGTGAGGAACGGCTATAAGGACAAGAAAAAGATTTTAATACTGGGGGATAGCCATGCAAAATATATCGCAAAAGAAGTGCAGTACATCGTTGACCAAGATTTTGAAGTGCAGGCAATAGTGAAACCAGGAGCTAATAATGAATCAATAGTAAATACGACAAATTCAGACGTAACTAGGCTTATAAAAGAAGATGTCTGCATAATATGGTGAGGAACTTGATATGTAGCAAAATATGAGACTGAAGTGGGTCTTTGTCAATTAAAGAAATTTGTGGGCAACATCAACATACCAATCTTATCATGATGAGCATACCTCACAGATGTGATCTTGTGATGAAGTCATGGGAGATTAGTGAAATAAACATGTTTAACAGGAAACTAAAAAAAAAAAAAACATAAGATGATTGACAATCATCGAGTGATAGAAGTGAACACTGACACAGAACTTTTATGTTCATACTGTGCATATTTAATAATAAATGTTTATTATATACCAACATATGCACACATAAGTAGTGTAAATTTATGTTGAAATTACTCCGTGTTTTGGTGTTAATGCACCATCTTCAGGAAGTTTACAATTTGTGTTAGCTAAAGTTCTAAATTATCATCATCATCATCATCATCATCATCATCATCATCATCATCATCATCATCATCATCATCATCATCATCATCATCTATTAACACTGAAACATGTCTGAGTAATTTTAATGTAAATTTACAGCACTTATTTGTGCATATGTTTGTATATAATAAACATTTACTGACAGAGAAGTTTATGCAAGTCATGGACTACACATAAACCAGAAAGGCAAAGAACAGACAGCAGAAATAAAAATGGGTACACTAAGGGAAAAAGATAAAACAAATAAAGCTTAAATGGAAAGAAAATGTAGTCATAGATGAGGCACAAGTAAGGGATGAGGATGGAGTAAGTAAGGAAAAACTACCAAAGGACAGTCAAAGAAATAGTGAACCTTGTGAACAAGGATCATGGGATATTAAGACAAATGGACAAAATGTATCATCCAAACAAAGAGTATGTAAAGTACTTAATAATGGGTATGATGATTTTTTATGGCCAGCCCTCTGCAAGAAATGGAGCATCATACAAGTAAGAAGAGAAATATCTGGAATCAAATTCATATAACCTTACAATCCTACACCATACAGTGCAAATTTTAACAAACAAAATAATGGAACTCAGCACTTTTTTGAACACAAGTTTATTAAATTTAGATATCTTGTGCTTTTCTGAGCACTGGGTAAATGATGAACAAATAAAAACTTTGAACATTGAACACTATAAATTGGCCGATAACTTTAGTAAAGCATAATTATGGAGGAATGTGTACCTTTGTGTGAGATGAAATATACATAAGTTAAATATCTTGAAGATTTGTGTAGCGATAAGGATTTTCAAATATGGGCAGAAGAATAAGTGGATTTCAAATGTCTAGTAATTTGCATCTATAGATCTCCACATAGCGATGTTTACTGATTTATAGATAAGTTGGAAACACTAACTGTGGAAGTACAATCAAAAAGAAGGAAATTTATATTGTGTGGAGACTGTAATATAAACTTCCTATGGGATAGTGTGCAACTGCAAGCTTTACACATTGTGTTATTATCATATAATTTAACCAACGTAGTTACATTACCAACAAGAGTTACCAAGAATACTAGCTCCCTAATAGATGTTATGATAATAAATAAGCAATACAATAATAATTCCACAGAAGTGGTGTGTTTTGGACACTCAGACTATTTTGCATGGATTTTATGTTCTTTGGTGAACAAACAGAATAATAGAATTGGTAAAATTACAGGAAGAAAATTTTCTAGAAGAAATATTGAAAATTTAAAATATTTGTTGGAAAATGAATCGTGGGCAGAGATTCATATGATTAATAACCTAAATGATTTATACAAGTTGTTCTTGAGTAAGTTTATATTTTACCTTGAAAGTGCTTTTCCTATAAAAACTTAGTACAAGAAAGAGGCTAATCAAGTAGATGGATAACTAAAGGAATAAAGGCTCATGTCAAAAAATTAGGTTTTTTAATAATTTAAAGAGAAATTTAACTTTACCTAGTGAAGGTTTGAATTATATCAGTAGATATCACTCGATATACAAAAGAGTTACTTCTGAAGCAAAAAAAAAAGTGAGAAAATGATAGGTTGGTTAAAAAGTGCAAAATACTCAACAAAAGTTATGTGGCAATTAATTAACAAACACATGGGAAAACTGCATATTTCAGATCAGGGTATTGAGTTAAAAACTGATTGAGGAAAAATCATAGACCCACAAACTGCTGCTGATACACTGAATTCTTTTTATATTGATTGCAGAGGATATCATCTAATACAAAATAAACTCTATATAAATGGTCAAACTTCTCAAATGAAAATTAAATGTAATTCAAATACTATGAAAGATGAATTAAATCAGGTAGTAAGTAAATTAAAAGGTAAATCTGAAACTGGATTTGATCAAATACTAGAATTTTTATTCAAACAATCTCTTCAGTACATCAAAAAACCTCCAATCTCTATTTTTAATGTTTCCATAAATCAAGGTATTTTCCCTGACAATGGAAATAGCAAAAATAAGGGTCAAAGTCAAAAAGGGTGATAGATATGAGAGTAGTAATTACAGACCTATATCCATTCTATCAGTTTTCTCAAAAATTTTAGAAAAACTAATTTATCATAGATTTATTCTTTTTATAAATAAACATAATATATTGACAGATGCACGGCATGGTTTTAGAAATAATAAGTCGGATGAAACGGCCAGTCAGCTTTTTATTGAAAACATCCAGGAATCCGTGGACAAACAGCTATATATTTTGGGTCTTTTTTTTTTTGACCTTGTTTAACTTTGAACATAATGTAATAAATCATAAAATATTACTCACCAAACTAGAGTATTATGGAATAAGAGGGACTATAAAGGCATGGAGAGAATCTTACCGGTGACAATTTGTTGAAATACTTAATGCTGATAACACAGGAAGGAACCAACACAAATATAAAAGCCTTCACATAAGGAAATAACCAACAGAGACCCTCAGGGATCAGTTCTGTGGGCCCTTTTGTTTTTATTATATATGAGTGATTTACCTTTAAATATCCAGGATGCAAAATTGGTCCTCTTTGCTGATGATATAATGCTTATTATAAGCAAAAATAGTGAAGCTGTACAGGAAAGGCTAAATAGGGTAATAAAATAGTTTGTAACTTGGTTCTCCAGTAACAGCCTTATCATTAATACTCATAGAACAAAGGCAACGCTATTTCACTTGAACACAAATTGTAATTTAGTTATGCCTTAATATAGTTATTAAAAATTTTGAAATTAGTTAAGACATCTGAAGTTAATTTTTTTTGGAATTAATATCTTAAAAATCTAAAATGGAATACCCACATTCAGTTTTTATGTTCAAAGTTAAACAAGGTATCCTATACAATCTCATCACTGAAAGGTGACTTAAGCTTATTTATGTTAAGAAATATATATTTGACAAAATTTCAACCTCTGATAAGGTATGGTATAATTTTATGGGGTGGGGAAAGAGAAAGTGTAAAGGTACTTTTATTTTCTGTGGCGCTGCGACCCAATGCGGGTCATGGCCTCCTCATTCTTGAGGTTTCTAGATCACACACGACACACCACAGTCGGTAGGACTCCTCTGGACAAGTGATCAGCTAATCGCAGAGACCTCTACCTGACAACACACAACACTCACAACAGACAACTATCCATGCCCCTGGTGGGATTCGAACCCACGACTTCAGCAGGTGAGCGACCGCAGACCTACGCCTTAGACCGCGCGGCCACTGGGACCGGCGTGTAAAAGTACTAAAAATACAAAAAAGGGGTCTTCGTACAATTAAAGGGCTGCATAAAAGAGAGTCTTGTAGGCCAGTTTTTAAAGAGTTAAAGGTTCTCACATAACTGCATTATATATCTTTGAGGTGTTCATCTACTTAAAAAAGCTACATGTTGTAAGAAGGAATTTAGACATACATGTGTACAACACAAGAAGAAAATGTGATTACCATGTTCCAAGTTGTAGTACATCATTCTTTAAGTTGAGTGTGATGAACATGGGAATTAGATTGTACAACAAAATGCTAACTAGAATAAGGCAATTAGATAGTTTTAAGGATTTTAAATGAAAATTTAAGTTTTTTTTAACTGGAACATTCTTTTTATTCATTAAATTAATTTTTTATATTTTGAGAAGATAATAGAATCAATAAGTGAAATAAGATGTAAATAGAACTTCTATTTTATTGTAAAAATTGCTATTATGTAATTAGATTAGTTCATTGGATAATTAATCATACGTGTTTAGTTGACTTAAGTTATGTAGTTCTTGTAAAATGTTTGCATATCTTTATTTTTTTTCCTGTTGTATGCTTTGTTTGACTTATCCATGTGCTATACATATAGCAAATGGATGATAAATAAAGAAATAAATAGCAACTGGGAGAATTAAATTTTTTCTGCATGTGTGAGATGTTTGCACTGGGTGGTACTGTGTGTAATTTGATATGAAGTGAAGAGTGATTTTAAAGGTATTGTTGTTTAACTAGACTCATATTTTTTCCTTCATGTCCTCTCTGAATAAAAAACCTTGAGGTGCGTTATCTAAATATGCATGACTTATTTTTAGATGTCATTTTAGTTTGCTTGGTTTTACAGTGAACAGAATTTTCAGACAACTTACTGAGGCTATTCTTTTTCAGTAACAAGAACACTGATGAAACCAACAGATATGTAATTTTTGTCATTCTCACCTGCCTTTGGCTTACCGCACTGCTGATTGATTGAGCCTCTTTAGCTTTTCTTCTACAACACCACAATTTGTTTTATTTTGAAAGGCTAGAAATTTAAAATGATGGATAAAAGTCTAATTTCAGTAACATGAATGTCAAAGACTTGTACCAACACTCAAAACACTTTGGCTATACTATTATATACTGTGCAGACAGAGGCAAACAAATGTTCCTGAAAGAAGCTGACTATCAGTGATCACTGTCTATGATATAAAGAAACAGAAGGGCCAATTATGATCACATGTAGCATCAAGTGACAGTATGAAGGATGTTGTCTAGCAACAGGCATTGAAACCATCCACATGAGCTCAGTAACCGAATGTGCTGCATAAGTGGTTTACAGCAGTGCCTTCTGAAGGAAAACCCATGATGGGCCTGTGATGACTGAAAAAGCTAAGTCTTTTTATAACTGAATTAAAGTAACTGGCAAGTGCACATTCTCTAAGGACTGACTGCAGAAATTAGGTCTGTCTGGTAATGCACTACCTGTCTTGTCCATGAGTGCCAGAATAAAGCAGTTCTACTGTTGTGACCAATAACTCTGATACATGTCATCCTTTAGTAAGACACTGGGTTGCAGCACTGTAATAATCTTTGTTCAGATTATGTAATGATGTATGCCAGGTTTACTGTTGAATTTGACATTCTTACTTGTAGCCCTGAAGTAGCTACTGCACCCTAGAAAACAAGGAATAATTACACGATCTGGTGACTAAGAAGAACATACGATCAAACACCAGGCCTTCCATGGAATTAATACATTATAGTGGTGGTACTGATGTAATGTGTTGTCCCTAAGGACAAGGATGTTATATTTCAAAGGTATCAGTTTCTGATGCAGGGCAGGTAATAATATAATTATGGCAATTAATTTGATAGATCAAACACAAGCCTCTGACCAGTGACAAAGATACATTACCTTCAGACTGCACAGACTGTGAGGAGATGGGGGAGCCACCACTATGCAATCCGCCCTTGCATTTTGAGGTTGAATGAATCCATCATGATTCATCTAAAATGAAAATGTGATAAAGGAATGTGTGTCAGTTTCATTATCAATGTAGGAACTGGGTGGTACACTACAACACATGGGAGGTGGTAATGATCATTCAGTACATGTGCAGTCCACTGCGCATAGGTCTGCTTCTGCAGTGTATTGTAAGGATACAGAACTCACGACTAGGTGAAATTTGCTCTACACAAAATACTATGTGTACATTCAAGCACTGAATTCACATGCTGCAAACACATGCCATGTCAGTACCGGTGGTCAGAACACCAATGCTGCCTATCTCAGCATAAATAGCATTCACCTTCCCATATATCTGGATGTATGTCTTCAACAGAATATGCAACTTGCGCTCAGTATCAGTATGCACCTCATAATGGCATAAGCACATGTAAATATTGAGTTACCTGGTATTTTTTGGTACTGCAATACACGAATATCTGACATGCCTTGTAATGCAGTAACTTTCAAGGTTCCATTATTGTTTTATTTGTTGTTGCAAAGCTGTTTTATTGAGACCTGATAACAAATAAGTAAAATGTGGTAATATTGGTAAATATCTGGAATATACATTTTATACATTGTTACATCTGAATATGCAGTACAGGTTGGTTGTAATATGTGACACATATGAATTATATGCAATTCGTGGGAAAGGTTTTACAGTGTTTATTATATTTCAGGACATAAAACTGAAGAAACAGTGGTACTCAGATGTAGTGGTACTTACAATAATAATGGTATTTCTGTGGTTAAGATGTTTATTATGATCAACTCACACAGACTCGTAGTTAAGTGTGCAGGACCATGGTGACATTGGTCATTCCCCGATGGTTACTGCAGAACTGACAGCTGTGAGGGTAGAGAGTTGCGCATAGTGCAAGTCCACGTCCCTTGGTCTGGTTAGCCCATTGTGCATTTGACCGCATTGCTGGGCTCAGTAACAGACCCCTCATACAATAACTGGGGATTTCGCTTACGCTAACAATTTCCAGTCTTAGTTGCAGACCTCGACTTCGGCATATAATAGCCTAGGGCTCAAGAATCACATCATTTTTTTTTTTTGGGGGGGGGGGGGGAGGCATAATTTGGTTGGATGGCTTTCTGAGGTCTGAATTTGGAGGAGGAAAGTCGCATACTGAATTCATGTGCCTGTGGGTAGACAATTCGGTGAAGTCGTCGTGTCTGAGGGGGAGAGTTGGCCCTGCCCCGTCTTTGTATTATACTCTGACATTTGCCTTCCAATTGAGGAAAAATCACGTAAAAACCTCAGTCATTTTATGCATGGGTGGATGGTCCTGAACAGCTTTTTTGTGCTATGGTGTAGCTGCTAGCAGCTGGCCAATGAACGATGCGCAGTGATGTGATTGGTGCGAGTATTCTTGCATGCTATCCGCAACATTGTGTACACAGGCGGTCTGTTCTGACCGTTGCTGCCGAAGAAGACCGCGAAGACTGGCAGGTCTTCGAGTAACGGAACGAAACCCATTGACCTGCTGTCCCACCACAATCATAACAGTCGCCTAACGAGATTTCCGATCTCCTTGACAATCTTCCCCTAGAGGAGCTGACTCGTTGGCTTGTCGCTTTTGCCTTTTAGTAGCACAGCCTAGAAGGACGAGTGGAGAGAAAGCCCTGCGGCTGGCCTGCTGGAAAGCTGACGGAGTCTGCGGCAGGAGTTCAGAACTGGATCATTTCCTCGGCCAACACGGAGTCGATATATGCCTCTTAGATGAGACTCCTCTCAGGCTAAGAAAATTTTTTCGGTTTGCAAACTATGGTTGCCACCCTATAGACCGGGTAGCAAAGGAAGGCGAAGCAGCAATACTGGTCAGTCTGGTATAGATCACTACGTTATACCCGTCTTGGGCCTGAAACACCTGGAAGCAACTGCCATGTGTGTAATGTTGACCAGCGGATCGACGAAAATCTTGAGGGTTTACATCTCGGCCCCTAATGGATTTGGACTTTCCTGCTTATCTTTGCGGCTGGTTTCCCGTCATAATGGCGGAAGACCTAAATGCCAGGCACGTGGCCTGGTACTCTGTGGTGATCACAACAGGACCGAGTTCCTGAATGTCTAAACCAACAAGAATTCCTGTTTAATTTACGTATCGGACACGTCCACAACTCTCCCAAACAACTCGTCTGCCGCTTCCGATGTCCTGGACATCGTGTTAACAAAAGACACATTTATCTCAGTGTATCAGTCCACGTGCTCCATACTGAGCTCGGATCACTTGCCTGTACTGATTGACACAAAATGTCGTTTATTCTTTGTCAAACTACCAGGCCCCCCCCCCCGATTTCAGGCGGACCGACACCAGGCCTGCCTGAAAGATGGACTTCCGTCCAACTGGGAACTGTCGGACGAGGTAGCAATCGACATGTGCGTTGAAAAACTGTCCAGCGATCTCCTGGAGGCGCTAGTGGTGTCTAGTCCCAAGAGTCGCCCGACTAACGACCCCCGCCCTCCGATTTCAGGAAAAAATGTGCCCGAAGACCCGGCTGAGGCAGCGGAAAATCACTAGATACCCTGTTCCGAAAGCTGTCAGCCGCCTACATTGGTAGGTGACCCACCAGCTAAACGAGTGGAGAAACGATCAGTAGATCGACAAGCCCGAAAACCTTCATCCCTAGAACCAGCAGTTGTGGAGAATGACTAGAGGGTGATGAGAGTTTCCATTCTCACACCTCCCCTGTTGACTCTAGGAGGATTTTCTGTCTACAATTCCGAGAAAGCTTAAGCCCTGGCTGAAAGTATCGGGGGGTCAGGTTCAGGCGTTAAACAACCCGTCGTAGTTGGCAGTAATACAGATATTTCACAAAGCGTTACGAGCATACTTTTTGGATTCCGCAGTCCAGCTTAAGTTATCTAACCCCCTGAGGTTCAGGAAGCCATCACAAATGCTTTCATCTTACATTCCCAAAAGTCTGCTGGACACAAGTGAAGAGTCGTTTGAAAAGATCCCACTCACTAAGATCCTAGGTGAAGAAAGTGGTGCGGGCTTCTGCGTAATCAGCAGTTTGGGTTTATGCCCAAAACACTGCACTACAGATAGCCCGCTTCTCTAAAAGAGAGTCGAGATTGTTTAACGACATGGGGTTAACTAGGCGCGACTTTCTTAGAAGTAAATAAAGCCATCTACACCGCATGGATCGATGGTCTCCTCTACAAACTAACAGTCCTTAAGAACCTCGTAACTTGTAAAAATCAACTAGTTCTACCTGCATGCCCAGACGATCGAAGAGTTCTTCCAAACAGCCGAATCCACTTGCTGTGGCCTACGGGCTTGCCTGGCACAGGGTGGACCATTTTCTTCCGTTCTATTTAGTTTGTCAACCAAATGCCAGCGCCATCCCACCACGGTGGTTTGGCCCTCTACGCGTATGACACGTCCATCATTGCCACGTCTGGTAAGCCAGCGCTGCTCTTCAGCTACCTTGATTTATATCTCACCTACATAAAGCGATGGCCAAGAGGACAGATGGTTGCCATCAACGCCTGAAGAGCAGTGCGATGCTTTTCACAAAGCCCGGCAGGCTCTTCCCCAAGCCCGATCCAGTACAGCTCTTCGGGGAGTCATTCCATTGGGTCAATACATCCCGTTATCTGGGGGTGACACTTTATACACGGTTGACCTGATGGATAAGAGGCGAACAGGTCAACCACCATCTGGAGGTCCGCCGCCCGCACCCACATTAGGTAGCTGCTCGTGTTTCAATCCAAATGACTTCGCATTGCTACTGGTGCACCTTGGTACACTGGTAAGAGGCAAATTCACGAGGATCTGAAAGTTCCAATCTTCGCCGATCTTATCAGAGCTCTAACCGAGAGTTTCGATTGAAATTTAGCTGGTGTGTTAAGCCCGTTATTTCGACAACTCGGCACATATTTGCACTGACCGAAGTTTGACCAGGGTCACTTGAAGAACAAGCAAAGAGTGACTGAGTTCAGCAAGCTAGTCGAGATCGCCCGTTAAATGGTGGCCAAGTCGACACAACGAATCGTGCCAGCGCTCCTTTACTCGGAACTTTTCGGCTCCCCTGATTGAGGCTTTTCCTCAATTTTAAGGCGAATGCCGAGGTATAATTCAAAGACTGTGTACGGCCCTCACTGTCCCTCAGGCACGGCCGATTTACCAAAATGTCTGCCCAGAGTCGCATTACGTCAGCATGCGGGTATCCTACTGTAAGCTCAAAATCCAATGAGCCACCCAGCCAAAGATCCCCCCCGCCAAAATAATAACGACAATAAAAATAATATTTTAAAACTAGAAAGTCCTGTTA
>Ga0268261_10002194_pt1 | contig 13912 bp, 9 predicted proteins | sample TergutNc150P1_FD_190353 | JGI IMG/M metagenome (GOLD analysis project Ga0268261, IMG submission 190353) | Nasutitermes corniger P1 segment gut microbial community from laboratory colony in Florida, USA - Nc150 P1 (SPAdes) (version 2) | ecosystem: Host-associated > Arthropoda: Insects > Digestive... | reverse complement strand
ATAAACGGCATTTTGAAGAGAAAAACGGAGAGTGTGCAGCATGTTTAAAATACTCAGTACTTATATTTGTTGAAAAAAATATATAAAATGCAATATCTGGAGGGTAGCGGTATGCCCGTCCTATATATAGGACACACGGTTCTTAAAGGTTAAGCTGTAAGTTGGTGACATGCAGATTCAAGATTTAAGTTTTATTTAATGTCAAAGTGTCTGGAGATAATTCATAGAGCCTACTTTCCTACTGAACAAGCTATCTTACTGTACAAGCTTGTGATGCTTATTTCACGTTTAGGTGCTGTAAATTTATAATGCAACAGTAACATGCATTTGGTCTGTGAGTTTATTCTAATCGAGACAGAATTTGTTGTTGTTTACAGTTTTAAATATATTGCAGGTTGTTGTTATTTCTTTTTGGAAGATCTAATCAATTGAGCACAGAATTTATTTTTGTGAAGTCTTTTCAATATAGTCGCAGTTTAACACTGTTGCAGTGGTTGTAACTGCCGACTTATAAAACAGTGTTTTATTTAGATTTTGTAGATATGTTTGTGTTTTGTCTCTGCCCAAGATTTCATGTGACTGTTTACAGAGGTTCATTATTTACTGCTGCAGAATGTAAAGTTAAATACATATTTTGTGTAGATGTCAGTTTGTTGTTTTATATTCTACAAAAGAATTATATAACAAAATTTGCATATACTTTGGCAATTTATTATGGCATGTAGCTTCATACCCTAGGTTTAGGGGTACTAGAGTCAGTCCTGTCTCACGAGTTTATGCTTCTGCGAAGTAATTTATCAGATGCTACACACTGCTGCATTATGAGCCATTCAGGTCTCAAAGCATTTGCAATGAGTTAACCCTTTTTTTCTTGGGGGGGTGGATATATAAATTTTAGCACACTCTTTATATAAGATGTAAATACTGTATGAACCCCCCCCCCAAAAAAAAAAAACGCAGAAATACTTGACATGTTGTAGATAAAGAACAGAAAATTTGCAGCATGTTTTAAATAATTCAGTAATCCTATTTGTTTAAAAAAATACATGAAATGCTGTCAGTGGGTGGGAGCAATACGTGCATCCTATATATATGTATATAGGCCAAGTGGTGATTGAAAGTTAATACAGACATTTCAGCAGTTGTGTAAAATTTCGTTGCCATTATTTAATTAAGTTATGAAATGAAGTATGTGAATGGAAGAATACATTCAATGGTATGAAAACCATTTACAGGCTGTTTATGATGAGATAAATGCACAAAGACCTGACATTGTTCGTCATGCAGACACAAGCAGGCGCTCACAGAAATATCGCCATGATGAGAATGTGATTGCAAGTACTCCAGCTATGTACAGGCAGGTGGTGGTGCCTGCACCTGGAGTGAAAGAATATGTCACTGGTAAGGACTTAATTGCATTTGCACATGTTCTTTGCGAAACCAAGGTTATATTGGATGTTCATGTGCCTTCTTGTCAGAGTAATACAAACATGCCCTGTTACAGTGAATGCAGATCAGTTGTACTGGCTTTTCCTGTAAGTGTGTGCATTAACCTTGGATATTTATTTCATGTAGACCATTGCGCACAACTCCGCATGACCATTTGATGTTGGCAGGTCCGTGCATCATCATACAATTCAAATAAATTAACCAACCAGATGCAACAGTTTCACAAGTTTAATACTCGACATTTTGTTTCGTTCAACATGTTTCGGGCGCCTCCACGCCCATCATCAGGAGCTTACAACTGCATTAACAGCATCTGGTTTTACCTATTGTCACAAGAGATATTATAAATTTACATATTACAGTGAGCTAATACAGTGGGTTTGTTATATGTGGTTAAAATTATCTATAAAATATGTGAAGAATTAGGAGGCATTATATGTGTAACATTTACTTATCACTGTTATAAGCATTATCGTATTTAAAAATTTTAAAGTATTAGAGATATAAAATATAAAAAATATAAAATACAGGAGATGCAATGTATTTGTGAAGTTGATTGATGTATATCCTTATAAAATGAAGTGTTTACATACCTTGGAGCATGGTGGTAGCAGCTAACTCACCCCAATTCCTCATAACTGGCCAGACCACGACTAACAACACTGCTACCACCACGCTCCAAGGTATGTAAACACTCCATTTTGTAAGGATATACGTCAGTCAACTTCACAAATACATTGCATCTCCTGTATTTTATATTTCTTATACTTTAAAATTTTTAAATACGATAATGCTTATAACAGTGATAAGTAAATGTTACACAAATAATGCCTCCTAATTGTTCACATATTTTATAGATAATTTTAACCACATATAACAAACTAACTGTATTAGCTCAATTTAATAGGTAAATTTATAATATCTCTTGTGACAATAGGTAAAACCAGAGGCTGTTAATGCAGTTGTAAGCTCCTGATGATGAGTGTGGAGGTGCCCGAAACAAAACATCAAGTAATAAACTTGTAAAACTGTTGCGTCTGGTTGGTTAATTTATTTGAGTCCGCATGACCACTTACATGTCAGGCTGTTTGCTTGAAGACTTGCACCTTATTCTTATTCTGTTGGACTAATTGATGGTCTTCACTTCATAAACCTGTTTGATTGTCCCAGACTTCGCTAGTGGTCATACATTCAGTGGATCCCCAATATGATGTGACCACTTCTCATAATTTTTGTTTGTGTGTGTGTGTGTGTGGTGTTTTTTTTTTTCCGACCCCTTCCAGGTCATTGAATCTGAGTACAATGAAACAGACCGTGACAGCATGGTCCAACATTCTCAGGTCACTGTTCATAATTATCCTGACATCTGTTGTCTTATGTTATATAACATATGGCATTTTTAAACATTCTTATCTGACCTTTTTCCACTATCTTTACGTTTGTTGACACTTCAGTTGAATTAACTGTTAAGAATCTGCTTGATATGGGAATGCTGCCTGAGATATTTTTAAAAATATATTGCTTGAAGTCAAATGTGTGTTCTGTTTGGCTGGTAGGGTCCAAAGGTGTCATATCAAAGTCCATATGCCTTACAGCTAGTGTATATATATATATATATACACACACACAATGGAAATTTTCCTTCCTCACCAAATTGGTGTTTAGTTTTGGGCTGTAAATTTTATTAAAATGTTCCAGTATATACAATAGTTGTGTTTCATTATTTACGTAGATTGATTTGAGTAGCATTAATTTTGTAAGTGATAGTTTTTGTTCATTTTCTTATACAGTCTGTTTTCGTTATCAGATGATGGCTTAGTAATTCCGAGCATAATGCCAGAGCTACACCACCAATTGCTGTTGGTTGCCGAGCGACTGGGTTTGACTGAAGAACGCCAAACTGAGCTCATGGGAAGAGCTGCTACTGAAATGGCTCTGCAGTTGCTTGGTGGTGGACATAGGTTAGCAGAAAGTACAGATAGGTGGTTCAAGTGACAAAGGTTATTCTTATTTGTTTAATCCAGTGACATTACAATAGTCTGACTTTTGACCAGGACAAGGGTTATTTTGTTCATCGATTCTCAAGTCTTGGGCAGATTCTGGGATATGATCTGAAAATAAATGAAGAAGTAGTGACCAATTCCACATTCATGCCTCCCTATTATATATAATTATTTTGTTACTCATCATTCAGTGCTGCCTGATATAAGCAGTTGACTCATTGTTATTAAGTAACTCAAGAAGTAAACAAAATTTCAAGTGCAACATGGTTTCAAGTGATCGAAGTAATTTAGGAATCCTATAGAGAGAGTGGATGCTTTGTGCAATTTGACTGTTACAGAAATTGTCTTTTTTATAGGCTGTGTCCTGTTCCCTACTGTATTTGGGCTTTGAAAGTTACACAAAGCTCAGATATTCCTACAAAACTTTAACTCTAGTTTCGACTGAAATGGAAAAAGCTTGTCCTGAAATGGTAAAGTAGCTGTTTAATTGTGAATTTTTTGTATGCAGACTAAATCCACACAATGTACATCAGTGGCCAACTGTTGTTGCCCTTTGTGGCTCACATCGTCAGGGGGCTGTTGCAGTTAATTGTTCTCGCCAGTTAGCTAGTCATGGAGTCAAAACTATCGTCTTTCTGTTAGATCCAACTCATTTGACAACACATCTTACCCATGAAGTGGCACTGTTTAGGTATACCAACAATAAACTCATCACCACTGTTCAAGGTAAGAGTTCTTAATAAACTGTTTCTGTGTGTCACTTCTTTGCTGATGGTAACTTCCAGTAGGACCATCAATCTTTATAGCAGGATGAAAATTTATTTCACTGGAGAGGAATTAAATTTTACATGGCAAGGATGTGATTTGCCACGCATTTTGTGGGTTCAGAAATGCTGGATGTCAAAGGCACCAACTTCAAGCGTTACACATCCACTGAAATGGTAACTGATTTTACTGATGTGTGTCATGAAATGTCTGCTTTGGTTTGATGATGCTAGTGATAAACTACTTCATTCCATAATGGCCCTTGATCAACATGGACTGTTTTGTGTGCAAGAAAATACTTAATGTGGGCTGTTGATAAGACGAGTACATGAAGTTTATGTTAGAGCAGTCTGCATATTTGGCAGAATAGTTCTGTTCATAATGCACTGCATTCTGTTTCCATAATAGTGAAATAGCTACAAAATTATAGAGAAGAGTCTTCTAATTTCTGTTAGGGTCTTGAATGTTGGGCTGTTTAATATGCTTCTTGAGTTGTTTTATGTGTTCCTTTGTATTGTATGTGCTGTTCCTTTTGTTCGCTTCTGAATTAGTACTTCAATCTATTCTCCTTTTATTCACATTACATTTCCTGTTTTGTAATTTTACAGACTTACCAACAGTTGCAGTAGACTTGATTGTACTGGCATTAGCAGATGAACTGGGTATTAGTCACTCACGCCAGGCTCGATACAGGGCGGCAGCAGAATGGGCTAATGAGAATCGTGCTCCTGTACTGGCACTGGATCCACCTCCAGCTGGTACTCCAGGAGTTGACACCAAGTTTTCTCTTGTATCTGTCCTGCCCCTTGCTCATAGCCTTGACAATGGCAAGTTGTACCTTTGTAACCTGGCATTTCCACAGCAGGTATTCAAAGAGGTTGGAATCAAGTATAGTTCCCCATTTGGGCCAAAATTTGTTATTCCTCTTCATCCTAATGATACCTAGTGTGGATATGGTACATAGCTTTTCTTATATACAGATATGCTTTCAGGGTAAAGTCAGTGTATTGGTGATACCATTAACACTGAGAAGGTATGAAGAACTGTTACTCATACAATCGGAGTTTTGGAGGTTTGATAATATTGGAAGGATTTTAAATATTTTAATGTTGCTGTACCACACTGATCCAATATTATGTTACTGTCTGTTGCCTCAGGAGCATATGAATATCATAAATTGAACACAAGTTTTCAGAAAGTTATTTATTTTCCTATTTGTAGTATATAGTACCTGTATTGATATTTTGTTTGAATGTAACTTCACGTACAAATGTTGGTTTTCACATTGTACAGTGAATTACGGTCCTGCCTTCAGATGTGATATTGACTTGAAAGGATCTCAGTGGGAGTCACAGTTGTAAGTCTTGATGGTCATGCATTAATTGCCATGGGAAATATCAGCACACATATTCAGAGTTGAGCTCAAGACTGTATGTATTGTTGCCCATGATTGTCAAATTGCTTGTATTGTTGCCCATGATTGTCAAATTGCTTTTGTAAGCAGTTGTACACAAGTGGCATATGACATCCATAATTACCAGTAGCAGTAATCACCCTTCTACATATATTTGAGCATGTCATAAATGTGCAACTGTGTTCTGTTCGACCAAGATAATATACAGAGTACAATTCAGAGATGCAGATTGATAGTGTTAGCCACAGTTTCTGCTCAGATATTGCCAAATGAGAATTTTGAAAAATATGTAATATATGAAGAGTGATGGCATGGATGTTTTGTGGGAAAGCTGGTTATTAAATTTGTAAGTTCATTAGCCATTACACACGTTTAAAATTGTTCATCATTTATAACTTAAAAGTTCCCTTATTTTGAGCACTGATCATTTTCGTTAATTGATGTGAAGCCTCCGCTGGTCACTGTATTGTCTGGAAATTATACTGTCTCCTGTGTAAAGTCTGGAATGAATTTTAATGTTCCATAATACAGCTGAATAGAAAGGTCCAACATAAATGCAAAATTTGTACCTGTGAGACAATGTGTCTAGTATATTAAATTTTTTGTTTGAATGAATACCTCATCCAATCCATACACTGCTTGGATGAAATATTGAGCACAATAAAATGTTTCCTTATAATGTGAGAAAATATGATACATTTAACTATTAGTGTGGGAATAGTGTCACCTTAACACATACTGGGCAGTGAGAGAAACTAAAGGCTTGAAATGTTAAAGATGTCAGTAACAGTAAAGACAATGTGATCAACAAACTGTCATTATTTAAATGTTATAAAACACTAATAATAATAAAACACTAAGGGTAATATCAAAATTACATTATTGGCATACAGAATGTAATTTGTATGACTCCTTGTTGGAGACGAAAGGACATAAGTTGTCTTGCCAAGTTTTGCCAGAATTATTTCCACAAAGCTCATAGTTTTATATGTAAAGTAGACATCTTAAGGCATGTGAAATGCACAGATGTTGAAGTCTGTTCTTACCTACTTTCATTTGTCACAGTAGAGTTTGTTTCTTAAGGGCTTTCAGAAAATCTTATATAAATTTTAAAGTACACATTGCACTGTTAGAAAAACCAAACATATGCCAATTTCATTGACTGTTCAACATAAAATATGTCACATTAGTGGTTGGCTGAATTGGATTCTCAAGAAGACATCACGTTCTGAAGATGACATTCCATTCAGCCACCAGATATTTATGATGGACATTTCAAGGAAGTTTGTGATGTTATAAGAATATACCTAAATTGGTCATTGATAGTTGTTATATGTCACGTTTTTGACATAGAGTGGAATGTCCATTTAACATTGTACTGATTTTAGGGGCACATTCTTTTAAAAATATTTATTGTCTGTATTCTCACTTGCATTATATCTGTGTTTAATATTCTTTGTTCATGTTTTCCTCGATTTAATATTAAAAATCTATCATCTTTGAGAGAAACATACATAGTTATGTCATGGTATGAATTTCAGTTTTAGAGTGTGAAATGCTCAAGATGCTGATAGTGAGATAACATTTGTGACAATGTGTGTGCATGTTTTAAATTATCATTGGGTCAAAATTTTTAAGTATAAGTATAATACAGGTATTTATTCAACCACTCTTGTGTCTCAGATAGGTGCTGTATATTTTGGAACACTGTTTTATTATTTTTGCAAGTTGTTTCAGGAATACAGTTTTACTTATGATATGTAATAATGTGTGTATCCAATCTTTGAAGGCAGTACATCTTGTTTATAAGATTCTGTGCCACTGATGCTGGTTATTGTGATTGATTAAATTCAAGAAAAAGCTTTTAATATGTATGTTTTGTATTGTTTCAACATGCTGGTTAGTAGATGTGTTAAAAATAATGTGTATTCTGTTTCTGCCTATCCCTCTTATGTATTTTTTGTGCTAATATTACATACTCCTTTCATCTGTATTTTGTATACTTTGTTAATAAATTAATTTATCAGGAAGAAATAAAGACTAAAATTAAGACTAAAGAACACAATAATAGACAAAACTTTAACATATGCATCAGAAACCTGGTTACTAACAAAGAGAGATAGAGAGCAAATGAACATTTTTGAAGAGAAAGTGTATAGAAGAATTTTAGGCCCAGTATATGACAATGAAAAAGAAAATTGGAGAATATTAACCAATAAAGAAATTTATGCAATGGTTAAAAACCCACTATAACAGAGACAGTAATGTTAAATAGATCACATTGGTTTTGGCATGTACAGAAAATGGAAAAAAAATAGAATTCCCAAAAAAGTATTATATATGAATTTGGAAACAACAAGGCTGAGAGGTAGACCAAGAAATAGATGGCAAGATGAAGTGAGGGAGGCTGGAAGACTAGTTGGTGGAAAAGGGTGGAAGGAAAGGGTATAAAACAGAGAGGAATGGAAGAAGCTCTTGAGAACAGCAAGGAATTGTTGCATTCTGCACATGCCAATGGAAGAAATATGGGGTCTGTCAGTTTGTCTTGAATCTGACAGCTTTGAAATCTGTGGCTGGCAGGCTGCTGATTCCACCCACAAAAATTAACGAAAAAACCCACACTTGCTCCAAACATTGCTCTGTCCTTCGAGCATTTGATGGATTTGTACATCTGATGCAGTTGTGTGTTATGAACATAAAATATAGTTTCTTAGGCAATGTCTTGAAAGTGAAGCGCCTACCAAAGCAAAGTTCACAGAACACTGGCAGATTTTCCTGGAATTGGATCAGTGATGGCCACAAGACTCAAAGAGAGATGCATTTAACAGAGACTTGATGTTGGTACCTGATTAGAAGCAAGGCCAAAGAAGCTGCTACAAAACTGATTAAGCTACAACCCAACAAAAGAAAAGCTGCACGCTGTCGTGTGCTTCCAGGCTTGGAGAGAGAATTTGTTACTCCATATGTTTTTGGGGATTTGTGTTTGTATGTGTGGCAGAGAGGTAGGCTGTTACTGTATGTATGCACTATATGATACAGATTTCTGGCACAACAGTGTGAATTCTTTTGTGTCTTGTGATGTTCTTATTTACTGCTATTTAATTGTTCATTTAATTAAACTTTGATATTGAATTATTTCCATGTGTGCACACACGGACTTCTTGGAGTAGAGTCTCTCTTGAGCTTGTAGTTCCTTAGCTGTTCAACAAATTCCCCACATTGTGCGGAATTCAACGTTTCCTCACGATGTTCAGAAGAACTTACCACTTGTCTCCATCATGAGTTAGATTAATGCAATCCATAGCATCCCATCTTATTACTTAAAGATACATGGTAATATTATCCTCCCCCCTATTCTCATATCTTCCCAGTGGTCTCATTCATGTTCCCCCACCAGAACCCTGCGTATAGGTCTCTTCTACACCATACGTGTCCCATGTATCCAGTGACAGTTAAGAAATACAGATGATGCTGGTGATTCACGCATGTGGATTTCTGTTGATGAAATGGCAGGTGTTCTAGTGTGGGACATTGCTGCTTTAAACAATGGCAGCTTGAAAAGTCAGTACCCCAAGTAATGCTTATTTTGTTAACACAACACCAAATTTTTGCATCTGAATGGTACAGGGGACAAAGGTATTATTGTTACTGGCAAATATAGCTGCATATATGCTTGCAGCAGGTGATCTTTTAAAGAACAGTGAGTTCCTATTTATTTGGTTAAAGGAACTGTATAGGTGCCTAAAGCTTTCTTGTTAGTGTCCACTGTCTAGCCACAAGTCACAATTATGTTCAAGTGCAGTGTAATCCCCAAGAATCAGTTTAACTTTTTATAACTGCTGAGATATCAGAATGGGGCAGCGTGTACTCTAGTTGAGCCTGCAATTGCCAAAATTTAGGAGTTTCTCTTACAGGGCAGATTGCCCATGCATTACAGAGCATATATATATATATATCAAACATTGAACTTGGGTAGTGTAGTAAATGTAATAACTAGGCTATAGGTTGGACGGTCCAGGGTTAGATTCCGGGCATGAACAAGAGACTTTCTCGTGGACGTAAAGTGGCCAGGCATGTTAAGTTCACCACACACACTCATGTATTGCCGAGATTAGGAATGAGTGGAGCCATGTTTTTTTTACATCTAAAAAACGGCACGGTTTTTGAAAAAGACGACTTATTGAAGACACAAAATGTGTTTTGATTTCTCTACAAATTTTGTCTAAAACATCTAATTCTAAGACGACTTCGGAGATATAAATACACATACGTCTTCCTGTAAAGTACCCGTTATTCTTGTAAGACTTTAGTGGAAATTGAATTTTATTTTAGATCTTCAAATTTCGTAAAAAAATCCGTCCAGTGGATGCTGAACTACTCCATGCAGACCGACACATAAGACTAATGGCTGCTTTGCGCAATGTTTCGAACGCTCAAAAGACGGGAATCGAACGGAGCTTGACCTTGGTATGTGTCACATGGTTAGTTGCAGTACAGGGAAGTGGTGACATGAATGGTTGCTGCATAGTGGTGTACAGTCCTCGGACTGTGTAGACAGATGGTGTGTTGTGAATGATTTAGGCAGCTGAAAACAGCATGATACAACGGCGGTAACTGTAAGTTAGGAAGATGTCGGGCACACTACAAGTAACTACAGGGGCCCCAGAGCCACCCCCACGGAGACGGCACTCCTGGGCCAGCAGACGACGGTCCAGTGTGATTGCAATACCAAATACTCATAGATCGTCTCTTTATGGACCACTAGAAAGGGTAAAATAATTCTGTGTGTGTAAGCGTACTAAAGTGTACGTAGTTCACATTCCATTATTTGCTCATCTAGCCATTGCGATTACTCGTCGGCCAAAGTTTCTTAACCTAACACGCCCGTTAAATCGAGGCACCAAGCGAAATAGCCTGTAATTATGAATTTCATTGAGGTCATTTATTTATGTAAGGAGTGTTAAAATATATGGCCCATCTAATCATATTTTTTGGCTTTGGGGATTGGTAAGAGCGATAAGACGCACGATAATAGACATGATCTGTATAACGGACAATTTGACAAGTGATGACGTTCGGTCGGTACGATAGCGGATAATAGCGTTGGGAGGAGTGGCGATCAGAGTGCGATGTAAGGCAACCTGTAAGATGTTGTTGATTTTTAGATTAATTTATCGGATTAAGTGAGTAAAGTAGCAGAATTTGTTTACCTTTTGGAAGTTTTGAGACATTGACTTGACTAACTGTGTTACGAAATGGTGGTCGGTTCTAGTTTTTGGACCATTAAGCCAAGGAGTAGCCTTACCCCTATATCTTTGTAAAAGGGGATGGGAACTTGGTCTTTTTAGAATAATATAAATGCCGTTTGACAATATTGGTAGTAATTTGATGGCCGGAAAAAATGTGTACGGTTATGTGCCATCGGTTGGAAGTGACAAATATGTAAGTGTAGATGTCTAATGTGATGAGTGATCATAATATACTCCGCAGAAACGTGTGCAGTTAATTTTTATCTGTTGGTTGATCGTGAAGAGGAGTGTTTAAACCATTTTTTTTTTCAAACTAGTTTTGCGCCCTCACCTTTCACATTAGGGGTTTACAATGTCCATGAATGGTTGATGGTACCCAACTTCCAATATCAGGAGCAGAATTCTCCTTGACAAGATACTAGGTCCTCGGCTGGTGAACAAATATTCTGCATTTGGTGGAACCCGAACACTCATTGCTATGTTTACAAAGACCCACAGGTGTCTCTCTCCTCATGAAGATGTATGAAGACAACCCTCCAAACCTGTTTCTTTAAGGTCAGTTTTAATATTATCCTCCAGCCCACACCTAGATCTTCCAAGTAGTCTCATTCCTTTAGGTTTTTCACCTCAAACTTTGTATGCATTTCTGTTCCCTTCCCATTTCTGCACCATACCCCAGCTCCTTCGTACTCTTTGATGTGATTACCCTAACAATATTTGATGATGAGTAAATATTATGAAGCTTCTTATTGTGCAGCTTTATCCATCCTTCTATTACGTTCTTCCTCTTGTGTCAAAATATCTTTCTCAGAACCCTGTTCTTGAAATTCCAAGCCATTGTTTTTCTTTTAATTTCAGAGACCAAATTTCATACCAGTATAAAACAACAGGCAGAATTTGCCTTTGTGAGAGTGATTATGAATGTTTGGGTTTTATAAGGCAGTATTTTTTTACCAGCTGCTCCAGGAAGACTTTTCACCAAGAAATTAGTTTGTTAGATGTCAGTGGTTTGATGGTAGTAGTAACTTGGTATGTTATTGCAAAGGAGGGTCTGATGAAGTATGTGAGGCGAGATATCACTTGCTAAGTAAAATTCTAAATAACACAAAGAAAATAGTAATGCTATTTGTTTGTTTATACAACTAACTTTTTTGGTTAATGGTGGTTGATGTAAAAGTTTTAACTAACTGTTAATGTTTTATATTCATTTTACAGATGGATGAGACAACATTTGCACTGAGATTGAGAGTTATAGCAGGTCATGAACTAGCAAAGAAAGATATATTTGGAGCCAGGTAAAATCCATAGTATTGGTATTGTTTGCCAGTATCTTACTGGACATTCATAGTAGCTATAACAGTCATTGATTACCATAGTAAAGGTTTATCTTGCTAATTCAGAGCGTAGTCTTCTGGATTTTTACACTCTGCATTGTTGGTGGTTTGATGCAGATGCTTCAGAGAAACATGCTGCCTCCAGCTTCACCATTGAAGGAACTGGGTCTAAGTTTCTGTAGAAGTGACTAGGGCAAGGATGTGGTTTGAGTGTATAAGTGTGTTGCAAGGAATGTGGCCAATCAAAGCCAAGAGAAGGGGATTGATGTTTTATGGCCACAAGAATAAGAATTGTGAATAAGAGTAAAGAGTGGTTGTGGTGGAAATTGCATACATGTGGCCCGTCTCTTGGCTGCAGTAGATGGCCAGTAGAAAGTGAGAGGTGACAAGCCCCATTTATGAGGGTATATGTAAGGGAGTGCTTCTGCTGGGAGGCTGAACTGGCCTGTGCTTGGAGGAGACCCTCTGCTTTTGATCCTTAAGGGCATTGGTGTGAGGTTGTGGAAGCCTTGTGTGCACTTCCTGAAGGAAAGGAACAGAAAGTTGATACATTCTGTCTGAACATTTTTTAAATACTATTCATACAATCAGCCATCAAGGCACACAAACTTTGCATATAACAACTGTTTTAATTATCTTGTGGTTACGGTTGTTGTCAGACCTTTCAGACATACAAAATCCAGTGTTAAATTATTGGTTACATGTATGAATATGTGGAGTCATTTGTCATAAAGTTGTATGGTGTTTGTGTGTTACAAATGTGCACCTTGTATAAAATTATTAATATGTAGTTAAGTATACCTGTGTGTAATTTGTCAGTGGACTAGAATTCTAATAATGTTTGTGTCACTGATTAGTTGCATGTCAAGGATCTTTGAATATCATACTTGTCCGCAGATTCACTTACATGGTAATGTGTGTTAGTATATTTTTGTGTAATTGCAGCTGTTTATTTCCGATATGGTTGCCAAGCCATGCAGTATGCCATTTTAAAATCTGACATGAGAGGTCATTGCATCATGGATGGAACTGATACTCTTTTATGGAAGAGTGAAAGAACCATATACTGTTAGGTGACATTTATAAGAAGCTTGGCTTCGTGGAAACTGAGTAGGTGCTACATATGTGGCCTCTTGCATCACACTGTATTTCTGACGTAAGCACCATACAAGCTGCATGTAGCAATTTTGTGACAGGGGGACAGCATTGTGTTGTCATCAGTTGAATACTTGGAGGCATATTTTTTGAGAAAGAAGTTGTTCATATCTGCCATTTTATGAATTAGTGCCGCTGTATGCAGGATAGTGTTGTAGGCTGGAGGCAGGTATTTATATAGTTAATGATTATGTGGGGAAGTGCAGTTTTCTTTATTCCATCACTTTTTGATATACTATAACATAAAATATTAAGCAATGGACTGCTTTGATCACATTGTGTTCCAGGAATTCTTGTCTGTAACTGAACATTCTTCAGCAGATTTAACCCTTTAAAGCCCGAATTAAATCCCATCTGCTATTTGCTGGCATTATTAGCTCACCATTTTCTCCACGTTAGCAGGATAAGGGTTAAATCATTAACCCTTAGGAGCCTAACGTTGTATATATATGGAGAATCTATTCTTGATGTTTCTAGATCACACACAACGACGCAGCACAGTCGGTAGGACTCCTCTGGACGAGTGATCAGCTCGTCGCAGAG
>Ga0268261_10002193_pt1 | contig 13914 bp, 9 predicted proteins | sample TergutNc150P1_FD_190353 | JGI IMG/M metagenome (GOLD analysis project Ga0268261, IMG submission 190353) | Nasutitermes corniger P1 segment gut microbial community from laboratory colony in Florida, USA - Nc150 P1 (SPAdes) (version 2) | ecosystem: Host-associated > Arthropoda: Insects > Digestive... | reverse complement strand
CCGTCATGACCTGGAATCAGCTCGTCTATCCGGGCTTTCTTCCACATCTGTCTCGGCATTCTTTCTTCCTGTAAGAGAACGATGTCTCCTACCTTCAATTTGGGTCCTTGTCGGGCAGGTCTCCTAACCTCATGATAGCTTCTCAATTGCAGAAGATACAACTTTTGCCAGCTTCGCCAAAGAGTCTCGGTCAGCCTTTGATGTTGCTGAAAGGCCCTAGTCAGACTTTCTGTCCTGACAGGTTCGGGGCCTTGCGGAATAGTTGTCAGCCTCCCGCCGGTGAGGAAGTGGGCGGGTGTCAACGTCTCATTCTCATCGTCTTGGGTGATTGGTCTCGAATTTAGCGCCGCCTCAATCCCTACCAGGATAGTTTGGAGTCCTTCCACGTCCACCTGGGAGCGTCCTAATACCTTCCATAGACAACGCTTAGTCGTGGCGACCATCCGCTCCCATCAACCTCCCCACCAAGCCGCCCGAGGTGCTATAAATTTCCAACGGATTCTGTTTTCCGCGAAATACTGATGTGTCTTGGCGGCTGAAAGGATTGCACAAATTTCCCTCAATTCTCTATTAGCCGCGTGAAACGTCTGGGCGTTGTCAGTGTAGACTGTGTCAGGTAGACCACGCCTTCCTGTAAACCTTTGAAGTGTTAAGAGTAATTTGTCGGTCGACATGTCCAGACAAAGCTCCAAATGCACAGCTCGTGTTGTCGCACAAGTGAATAGGGCAATATAACTCTTCTTTGGGGTATTTCCCACCTAAACGAAGAGTGGCCCAGCATAATAAATACCAGTGACCGCAAAGGGTCTAAAAGGTGTTACCCTATGCGTGGGCAGTGGAGCTTCTATTTCTCCTCCAGGTAATCCCTTTGCCATTCGGCAGGGGAGACATGAATGTACTACCTGCTTAATCGCTTGCCGAGCGCGAAGGATCCAGAACTCTTCACGCAGTTCAGCTAGGATTATTCGTACACCTAAGTGATGGAGTCGAATATGAGTTTGTAGAATCAGCAGTTAAGTAAAGTGATGTTGCCTATCCAAAAGTAGGGAGTGGTGTTGTCCGCAGGAAAGCTCAGCAAACTGCAGTCGTCCACCAAGGCGAGTGAATCAGTCGTCCAAAAAGGGGTTGAATCTGCCTATCTTGGAGCCCTCAGGGAGTGATAAGTTCCCTCGTAGAGCCTTAAATTCCGCAGCGAAGGATTCACCTTGCACGGCTTGTATCCAATAAGATCTGACCGCCTCCATTTCCTAGGCCGTTAAATTACCGGAGATTTTCTCCGTTCGAAGGGTAATTTGCCGGAAGCGCAAGATCCATGCTGTGACCCTAAGTAACTTCCAGTAGGAGCTGTATTTCGTAGGATCCAGCAGTTTCTGGGGAACTTCAACAGTTTGATTGGCGGACCCTTTCATTTCGGGAAGGGAAACGTCTACTGGGGGTGTGTTCGGGGGCCAGTGCTGCAGAGGTTGCGCGAGCCAGGAAGGCCCACACTACCAGACGTCCATGATTGACAACTGTTCGGCGATCACTCGTCTGGAAAGCAGGTCACCTGGAGTGTCCTTCCCTGGACAGTGCCTCCATTGGGAAGGGGTCGTATAGGACTGTATCTCAGTCACTCGGTTACATACAAAAGTCTTCCATTTATTAGGGTTCTGACATATCCATCCCAAGACTACCGTCGAGTCAGACCATAACGTAGCCACCGGAATATCGATGTACGTAGCTTGGCAAAAATAGTGTAACAGTCTAGCTCCCACCAGAGCAGCCAAAAGCTCTAATCGGGGAAGGGTGACCTTCTTGGCCGTGGCAAGTCGGTTCTTGCTGCATGCTAAACGAACCACGTTCCGGTCGACCACATAGGTTCGAACATTCAAAACGGCTCCGTAGGCATGCTCAGATGCGTCGCAAAACACGTGGACTTGGGGATGACTACTGTCTACTGTGCCTAGCCATCTAGGAACGCGTAACTGAGCCAAGGGTGGCATAGTGGTTACCCAAGTGTTCCAAATGGCGCCGAGATCAGACGGCAAGAGCTCGTTCCAAGCTATTCCTCTGCACCATGTGTCCTGGAATAATAATTTCCCAACGACAGATACGGGAGCTAGTAAGCCCAGGGGTCATAGAATCTGGCTGTAGCTTGCAGGACTTGCCTTTTAGTCGTAGGACCTTCAACTTATTCACCAATGACATCACAGGGATCCACTAGGAACGTGTCCGATTTGGTGTCCCAGTCGATCCCAAGGGTTAGCGTTACCTCCTTAAATTCCACGCCCTCGGTCCTCGAGACTTCCTTCAAGTGTTCGGAATTGGTGGCCCATTTCGCCATAGGTAGACGAATTTGTTTAATCAGGTTTACAAGCTCGTAGTAAAGGCTGGTTACACGATCGTCATTTTCCGCGCCAGCAGCGAAGTGTCCATAAAGGTACTGCTGTCCACAAGGGCTGCGGTGGTGGGAAACTCAGCCTTATACATGTCAGCAAGTTCTCTGATAGTAGCGGATAAGAGGAAGGGACAACATGTGAGTCCAAATGGCAACCCTGAGAAACGGTACGTTGTAATCTCTCTGGTAATGTCGTAATTTCCGTCCTCATCTTTGATAATGCGATACCAAAAGAACTTCATCAGGTCTCTGTCCCTTCTGTGGAGGCTGAATTGTAAGAATGCCTTCCCAAAATCTCCTATGATTCCCACGGGATGCAGTCAGAATCGCAGCAGTGTCGCTAAAATCTCCGGAAGTAAATTCGGGCCCATCTCAAGAGCGTCGATCAAAGACAGCGCGTGATCTTCATGAGAGCAGCCGTCAAAAACAATCCTCCATTTTGCTACCCCTCACTTTTCCTTTTCCTTTTCCTCTCCAGAGGTAGTGATTTCCACTTTTCCTTCCTTATATAGTCCAACATGTGATTGTGTTACACATGTCGTAAGACAACATTGCCCCCCGTTCTCTGCTCCAATCTGCGAAACAGTCTCTCGGCATTGTGGTGATTGTTCGGTAGAGTGATATTTTTCTTACGAGGGAGAGACACAACTCCCCGTTGATCCTCTGGGGAGTAAGAGGCGTAAAAGTCCCGAAGGAGTGCTGTGTCTCGGGCACTTATGGACCTTTCCTGTTTATCTGTGACCCCGAGGGTTTCTAAGTCCGGAAAACGACGGACAGCGTCATCCGAAGGGCAGGATATCTGATCTAGGTTGACGTAGTTGACCATAATTGAACTGGCCGTTACGGCAGAACGGTTCCCACTGAGGATCCATCCTAACTTTGATAGTAACAGCACTACAGATGGAGAAAGGCGTATTAGTGAAGTATCCTCAACAATTTCCCAATAGTGGTCACCACCAATTAAAATCTCAATAGGGATGTTCTCGGGGTCGCCCGGTGGTTCAGCCAACTGTAGTATACGGGCATGCGCCAGCGTCTTAATATCGTGCGGGACAACAGGTTGATGGGAGAAGGCGTGAGCGCTCCCAAATGCCGTCAACGTAGTTGAGACTACTCTCGGCACCTCGCACATTGAATCCAACAAGCCTTCTCCGGCTGGAAGCGGCAGGGTATGACTCAAAGGCAATAACCGATAAGTCCCTTTGTTCAACCACCTCAAGTTGCAAGTCGTCTATTATTGATCTGACAACAAAACTGCATTGGCTCCCGCCATCCAACACATAACGCGTAAGTATGCTCCCACCCGTAGATCCCGTGATCCATACACGGGCAGTTTGCAGGTATATGAAGTCTGGTGAAGAGGTATCCACCCTACCCACAGAATTCGACGTTATCGGACCTGTTCTGCTAGTTGTTTCCTTGTCCATACAAACAGACTGATGTCCCTTCTTGCACTTCGAGCAGAGCAACTTGCCCCTTTTGCTACAAGCTTGTATGTGATGACCGCAGTTAAGACAGAGAAAGCATTGTTTGGCGGCCTTCACCCTTTCAATATGTCCTTTTACGTCGACCACAGCTTTACAGTCTTGAGCCCAGTGACTATTACTTTCACAAAATACACATAATGGATCTACTGACCTTTGGCTCCTTCGAGAGGTAGACCCTGACTTGGAGCGGACGTGAAGCGTTGCTGCCGTGGGAATGAAGTTAGATACGAGTGTTGTCTCACCACGAATCCTCTGCGCCGTAAGGGCTCCGTGCACCTCTTCGCCTAAAACTTCCATTAACTTGATGACGTCTCCTTCAGAGTGACCCTCTCGTTTCACTGGATGATCCAGCGTCGGCTGATATTGTCCGGGAAAGCGCTGAGAATCTTTGGGACCAATACCCTACCGTAGGCCTTTACGTCCTCTCCCATAGCACGAAGGGCTTCGATGTGTCGATTGCATTCGATGTACGTGGTGTTCAGTGCCTCCGCAGACGCAGACCGGATCGTTGTCACCTCTTCTAAGTAGTCTAAGTGAGCCTGTATTATCCTATCCTTATCGCCGTAGCGATCACGAAGTATTTTCTTTGTGTCCTCATAGGCCGAAGCAGTCACGGCGATGCCATCGACAAACATCTTTGGTTCGCCCTCCAAATAGCCCCGAAGGAACACGCGTTTATTTATGGTGGATAGGGTAGGGTCTTTGTCAATGGAGGATTCGAACTGTTCCCAGAACCTGGCCCACGTTTCCACATCTCCAGCAAAGGGTTCAAGCTTTATTGGGGGCAGCTTCAACCGAGTGAGTGACCGGGGGTCGAACCTTCGGGGGGCGAATGGTTATTCCGATACGCTAAGGTTCGCTGCAGATGAGGCCAGTCTTCTCCCAATCTCCAGTTTGGCCTTTAGAAGCGCTCGCTTGGTAGAATCAATGTACTCCTCGCAAGCTTCTACTTCAGCCTTGTATTCGCTGTCTTCCAGGAGGTCCTGGAAAGTCATCCAATCGAACCAGCTGATCCAGCGTTTCCTGGAGCCGGCCTCTTTAGTGCTCGTAATCGTCGAGTGGGTTGTCATCCGTGAACTCGATGATAGTAATAAACCGGGTCGCCTTGGTCCTCTCAGTAGTGCGCTTTCGCTTCAACTTTTTTATTTCCGCGTCCGACATACTGATTTACTGTAGCGTACTGGAGTGTACAAGAACGTGGTCGTCTTTAGGGGTGCAGTAACTTGAATGTCTGTAGGGGCCCAAGAACTTGATCGTCTGTAGGGGGCGCAAGTCAGATATGTTGCCAGATGCCCGGTATCTGATCGTCTGTAAGGAGAAGGTCCTCGTACACGCGACTGTATTACCGACCACACCGCTTCAGAAGTGCACAATGGCGTCTATGTTTCTTCAAGCTCCGAACCGTGATTCGTGCTCGTATACTGCGTGTTTACGTCCCGGCGTGTAAAGACCACTCATTCACTCCCGCACTCCTGCACTAGTTAAACAAATTACTTCACAATTCAGGATCCCGTGGCACTCCCGTCCCGGAAAAGATGTTTCAATCCTCCACATACGTAAAGAAAATAGCTGATACATCACTTAACACAGAAAGTATTGCGAACCTTTCTAGCATCGTTAAGGGCAGTATAATTCAGTCCCATGATAAATATCAGCAAATTACACGAGGCCTATTTTGGGTTGATCTTACATTTTTGGGACAAAGCACAACATACACAGCTGTCAGACAGATGGAATTTTCTTTGTCACAATTAACCCAACAGCTAGACGAAATCTTTATGCCATATAACTTGCCATTTCAGGGAGCTTATCAATTAAGTTAATTAGCCCCTCTTCACTTCAGGGTATACTTAGAAACGTAACAATTCATTTGCCAGAGGGATACGAACTGATAGCCGGCACTAGAACCGAAGATATACATCAATATTATAAATTGTCTAAAGTGTCTATTGTTGCCAATTTCCACTGACTTAAACTTATTATATATATTCGCCTTAAGTCTGTAGATCACAGCTTCACGCTATATAAAATAATTGTCTTACCTGAAAGAATATCTCCAGACAAATTTATTTAATATGCTATTGACTATCCATATTTGGCGATACAAGTCAGTCAACACGGCTATATACCTTTCACAGAGAGAGACTACAGCAAATGTGTTACTAGTAGCATCACTGTATGCCCGTTGGATTCAGCGATATTTAATACGCAAAGACTTACCTTTGCTGCTAGTTTATTCTTCCAGAGTCGAAACCGCCAACAACTATGTAAGAGAAATTTACTTTTCAGCTATCAACAATCAACGCCGATGCAGCACCAAATTTACTTTTCAACTATCAACAATAAACGCTGATACAGCACCGGAACGTCTGGATATATAATTTCCCAACGTCACGACAACTGACATTACGCTGCCCGGGGAACGAAGCCAGTCCTCCCCGCACACAAGCACTCGTGAACGCCGGCCTGCTATTCAAAACATCAGCCTGCCATGTGTCTACAGAAGATTTGCATATGTATCCTACACTACGCGGATCTATGCAGACGGAACTTAATACACCGCATATCTTCCTGCCGGATAAAGTTCCGATAATTTCGCAGCACGAGTCCCACCAGCTACAAGAACTAACAATGCCGACACTACAAGCGCTGGACAGCATACGATCTCATCTCACAACGCCTCTGCACTCAATAGACATCGATTCCTTGTTACACATTCATCAAACTTCACGAAATTCACAAACTGAAATACGTTGGCACAAATTTGTTATTATCTTGACTACTATTATTCTGTTATTAGGATTATTGTATTTTCTACTACGATCACACTTCGACAAAATGCGATGTGCCACCACCAAAGCACAAGACACTACAAGTGTTACCTCCGCTCAAAACCGCCTTCAACGACATCAAACTCCAGAACCACGACCGAGAGACACAGAACACATGTCGTGTTCTCAAGTTACGCATTACAACACGCGAACTAAGGCTGCCGCGCTGGACGTATATCAGAGTGACCCTGAGCAAACGCAGCAAATAACACATCCAGCAGCACACACTAGATGAACTTCGTACTACTAACCAAGTTTACACCTTGCTGTGTGCTTCTATCACACACGTTTCACTGTTATGTTTACCCAACCATTGATTTATACTTATTTATTTTAACTTGTATGATTTACATTGTGTTCTCTTTCATGCTCATTTGTACATTCATTACAGGTTGTATTTTTTCTGATTGTTTAATTTGATGTGTGTAACTTTCCACCACATATCTTAATCTTACCACGGGCGATTGTAACGAATGTAAAATGTAAATTATCGTGTGTTAGATTTTACATATAAATTTTTGTATTTTTTGGATTTGTATGTTGAAATGGTTACAGTTAGATTCCATTCACTTCCTCATTGCGAAACGAACGATCGCTCACAGTTGCAACTCAGCGCTTATTTGTCAGTTCTCCATTCTTTCGAAGCACTTAACCCCAACTCTGACACGATCATTTTGTCTCAGCTGTAAATTATGTTTATGTATCATTTTGCTCTAATATAAACCCAACTTTTTGCTGACGTGCAATTCACTCGAAGGAATTGCTGTTCGCCGGTCACTACGTATCTGCAAGACTCTGAGAACGATAATTATTATACAAAGTTGAATATTGATTACGATGTGGAATCGTTTCTTCATACTACAAGGTAAGCTGAATTGACTGAATTAATTTTCTGTATTCCAAATTAATTCGAGTGAAACATTTTCGTAATATAATTCGGATGATCTGAACTAAATTCTGAATTCATATTTATTCGGGTTTATACAAGAGCAAGATAATCATTTTATCTTTCTTGTATTATTTATCACCCCATTCATTTCTGTGTTATAGCATCAACATCATTGATTTACAATATATAGTCTATCTACAGTCAAGTGTGATTTTGATCAGTTACTTGTCTCCAGTACTATACCCTTATAGCGCACTGTCAGTATTTACTGACTGGTGGCAAATTTCTACCGTTTATCAGGATATCCACGTTACGAACCCCTCACACTACTTGTATATTTGTGTCCCATAGGGTATCACTAGTAAAACCTAGTCCCCTCCAATTTAGGGTATTACAGTCGCTTAAACACGTTCTACAATTTATGCAATTATCTTATTTACTTCTGGGACACGTGTCCCTTATCCACAAACTACCTGACTGAATAGAACGATGACGGAAGACACCACGACACTGGACACAAGCACTGGAGTATAAAACTTCGCAGAAATTTGCATGGAACACCAGAGCTTTGGCGACAGTTGTCACAAGTTGTGTGGGCACAGATTGTAGCGTAGAAGTGGATCAATATGCTTGAGTTTGCTGAGGTAATTACTGGACTAGCGTCCGGCTGTGGAGGGAGGATTTTGGTTGGTTGCTAGCCGATTGCTGGAAGTGTTGCAAGGGGAACAAGGGGGAAAAGAAAATGACCAAGAAAATTTTCCTGGAAGAGAATCTAGGAGGTAAAATATCAAGGGAAGGAGTGAGCAGATAGCAGACTAGTAAGAGGACAGAGTGGTACGGGGTCAGTCCTACGTGCAGCATCGGAAATTAATTGGACATTTAGGACAATGGAACATTGTAAGAATAGATTAGGAGACCGTCTAGTGTCAGCTGGGAACATTGTAAGAAAAATGATTTAGTCTAGGCCTACATAGAACATAACATTAACTAATAATTTTCCAGAAGCTTGAAGACAAAGTGCACAGCACAATATTTGGACCCAAGATACAGGAAAAAATAGGGGAATTGAGAACGTTATATAATGCGATACTAAGCGAATTTTACGCGTTACTAAACTTGTTAGTATAGAAAAGTTAAATGAAAGAAACATAATAACGTGTACAGGGAAAAAGAAAATCCTTTAAAATTGTTGGTGGGACACAAGGTAAAAGAAACCTGGTGGGTTTAGGTACAGAAGGATAATAAGATATGTGGTTACTAAATGGGGCACGCGGTAGCGCAGTTGGTTGAGGCACTGCGCTACAAGACGGATGGTCGTGGGTTCGATTCCCCATGGTGTCATTGGTATTTTTCATTGACATAATACTTCCGGCCGCACTGTGGCCCTGTGGTTGACTCAGCCTCTAACAGAAATGAGTACCAGAATATTTCCTGGGGGTAAAGGCGGCCGACTGTATTGAAATCTGGGAGTCTCAACCTCCTGGATCCCTCAGGACCTCCCCAGGCCTCTAATAGGACTGCTTTACCTTACCTGGCTACTAAATAAAAACATTGCTGTCGCAGTTCTTGACCTTGACCGTTGACCACCATAGTGAGTATGTGTAGACAGCCCCAAAGCTTCTCCCAGTATCGCGCCAAACCGCTGCCCATTAATTGACGTAACGTCCTGTGATAAAAGTGGACTATTTTAAATTCTCACCATCATGCTTGCTAAAAAAATTAGCGTAATTCAAATTCTTCTCAAATAAAAAACTGCTAAACCAAAGTCTATAGAGTTTTCCGTGAGGCATATTTAGAAGTCGACAGATTTACTTAAAACCGTCTGACAATATAGCTTCAGGGGAAGATTAAGAGGCCTGAAAGCCTCGTTTGGGGCGATGTATAGCTTTCGTTAGAAATCATTATGAAGGGGAAAACATTCAGATACAATAACCCCACTAACAGAGTAACTTCCTAACTAGTCTCTTTATTCAATAGTCGCGGTTCATATTGCCATTTATTTGAGAGAGAAGGTTTATAAGCCTGCGAACTGGATTGATCTTAATTGATGGGACCCAAATGTAATGGTATATGTGTAGCAATAATAAGTAATTAGCCTCGTTTTTAACCATTTACAGCACAATCTTTAGGAGCAAAAACATTTAAATCAATTTGCACTTTGCCTAAAAATGTACGAATAAAAGTTTTGTTTAAAATTTTCGGAAAACATTGATTATATATTAGTATCCCTCTGCATTTGCGAAGGAGAAATAGCTTTTACTCTTTGAGATATTATTAGGTAGTAAATATTGCTCTGGAAACTTCAAAATCAAACTCCTTAAAAACACACTATTTTATTCCGAAATTTTGGAATTTTATAGGGTACATTTTATCCTTCCATAACGAATCTGTTGAAAGCAAAGCTATAAATTGTCTCCTCTTTCAAACCTGCGTGTTTCTTTAATTTGCCCATAATGGATCTCCTCTCTGCTGTTTCAAAAAAGGCACATAAAATTTTGCTTCATTGGTTCGAATGCCGATGGAGGCAAAGGTTTAAGAACAGCCTTCGTTTCTTGGCTTCAGATAGGAGACCAGTAATATTCTGATCCCCCATCTAAGATGCCCTTTCCTTTTTCATCTTCATCATTAGCAGGAATCACTTGAAGTAAATTCACAGTCTGATCCCAATTCTACATTAAGTGTTAGTGCCGTTATTATTTTCTTTATCCGTCAGAGTAGTCGACTATTTTGTCGAAGAATAGAAATTAAAAATCGTCGCTTTATTCTAAACGTCCTCTTGGCGCTTCCTCACTCGTACGTAAAATATTCTTCCTATTACCCTCTTCCCAAATGCCTTACCTTTAATAATTTCGAAAAGGTTTACCACCCTGCTTTCTCATTTCAGTTGGGACGTCTATTTGATCTTTCCTTACTTCAGCTGTTTTTCGATTTATTTTTCTCCATCAAATTAGTTCTAAAGTCTTGGTAAGTTTAGGAAACTTTGAGTTCAAAAATAGCAAAAGTTAGTAAGCGACAAGGAGAACGTGTTACGATTGAAATGGCGTAAAATAAATCCTGAAGTGATGATAATAATAAAAATTACAAAAAAGACGAGTTTTCTGTAATTGTAACGATTGTACTAAAAAGAAGATCGTTTTCAGACACAAATATATTATAACTTTCTAAAGCCTACCAGTTACTTTACGTACGACGAAGTTTAACATTAAAAAATTCCGCATGATGATTACATTGCTTGAATCTCAGAACAAACCGTTACTTCTGTCTTATACATCATTAACAAATTGGTTTTTATAACCGAAGTGAAAGTGTTTACTGCGCGGTACGGACTGAGTCCTTATATAAAGCAGATACGTTTCGTCTTTAAGGGGCTTTAATTAATAATGTCTACATGTTATATGGTAGTGATCAATAAGAATGTAGTAGGCTGCTGGCACAAAATTTAACCAAAACTAAAATGAATTGCTAAATACAAGAATATGACGCCGTAATATCGGAACGATAAACAAAAGCATGTTAGCGGAACCATGTATTTTTCAAACCCCCCCAAAAAAGGTACAGCAGGTTCATCAGAAATGTAGTCACAGATATATCGGACTACAAAACGTCACATTCCAGAAGAAAGTAATATCACAATCACCACAGCAACCGCCGTGAATTTCTAACCTCGCGTAACAAATTCTACGAGTACACAACTGGAATACCAGCTCACTGAATATCAAAACAAATGATGTAACATAAGGACATACTCTGTCTTACAACTGCTGCCACTCATTCCACCGTCGACTCTTTCAAACGCGCAGTGAGCAAATTCTTTATCCGATGTGTCGTTACAAACAAATGTCGCTCTTTAATTGTTATTTAAATTTGAAGTATATCACAGCGTTAAAATTAATTAAAAGTCTTCAGGTCTTATTTGTCTTTAAATAATTTCCTTCACTGTAAAAGTGAAGGAAAATTATTTGAAGACCAATACAGGCCTGACGGCATATTAATTAATGTTAATGCTACGATATATTTCAAATTTAAATAATAATTAAAATTTAGAAATAATAATAATTTTATTATAAAATTCTAATTTTCCGTACATTACGATAAAAATGTATTTAACTTAATATTAAAATTCAGGAATAAGAAGAACGAAAGCTATCACAAGAAGAGGAATACTCACTGGTACAAGGACACGTCTTCCATCAACCACTTTACTCTGTTCATCCCGATGTGTTTTTAAATTCACAAGGCGTATGAATTATTCCGTCTAACACATCAATTTATTGTTAAACACACTTATATACAAGGTTATATAAGTGTATTTAACAATAAATTGATGTGTTAGACGGAATAATTCATATACCTTGTGAATTCAACCACTTAATCAGTGCCACATCGTCACTTCTTTCAGGCTTTCGAAGTCGCATTATTTTCTGTGCGTTCTATTGAAATGCACTAATAATTTTGGTTCCATTTTTCCAGATCCTTTGGATTGTAGAATTTACGAGACCAAATTTTCGACACACGTCCTCTTTTTTTGTCCACTTTATATTTGTCGTATTACTTTTAACTGTTCCTTCGACACGAAAAACCATTCTTTTATTAGTGACTGTAGCCATGGTATCACTTCACCAGTCTCCTCCTAACTGCAGGAGTAAAAACGTTACGTAAAAGTGAATTACTGTTACTATTGCCATGCAGTTTGCGTAGCCATCTGAAAAAGTGGACAGCTTACCATCACAATGACGAGGAAATTATAGAATTCTCGATATAGTCTATTTCTTAAAAAATTATATTGGAACTGATGACTGGCAATGTCGTTATATCCGAGGTAGATTCTCTTATGTGTGTCGTACTAAGCATGGTTAAAAAATATGTGCCTTAGGAAGAATCAGTTAGTACCACGGAGTGTATAACTTTATAGCCGAGGTGTTGCACAAACCGAGTTCTTTATAACCTGGATCAACTCAATTTCCAACACCATCGTTAAGCAGGACAAGTAAAACCTAATATTAACTGAAATACACTGATCCAAAATGTTTGGACCCGGACTCAGAGCCGATTGGAATGGTGGCCAGAGCTATGGTCTGAATGATGTAGTAATGACAGTTGTCAGAATTTCGAGTTTGCAAGTCCATGCATCATCATACAATTCAAATAAATCAACCAACTAGATGCAACAATTCCTCAAGTTTATTACTTAATGTTTATGTATGATGTGATGACTCTTCCTCGACAGGACACTCATCCACAGAAACAAAGATTAGGCTCTCTAAGTGCATAAGAGTTGGCAAAATGGAGAAGCAGAAGAACCAGTTGAAAAAATCAAAAATAAAAAAGTACTTCTAAAATAACATGGAATTAAAAGTAGGGAATAATTTGAAGAATTTAAGCTGTGTTGTGTTGAGTCCAACTGTCGGTAGAATTTTAGCAAAGTTTACAAAATGCCGTATGAAACATAGAACAACATGATGTGTTTAAAGTTTGCAAGTCTGTTCATCATCATACAATTTAAATAAATCAACCAACTAGATGCAACAGTTTCTCAAGTTTATTACTTGACGTTTATGCACAGCTCAACATTTTTCGGCCGTCCTTACGCCCATCATCAGAAGCTCAACAACTGCAGTAGCAGCCTTTGGTTTTACCGTTGAGCGTGGTGGTAACAGTGCTGTTGGTCGTGGTCGGGGCGACCCGACCACGACCAAAAACACTGTTACCACCACGCTCAAACGGTAAAACCAGAGGCTGCTATTGCAGTTGTTGAGCTCCTGATGATGGGCGTAAGGACGCCCGAAACATGTTGAGCTGTACATAAACGTCAAGTAATAAACTTGAGAAATTTTTGCATCTAGTTGGTTGATTTATTTGAATTGAGTTGTCAGAATGTCCCTGATGGCTGGCCTGATATTAGAAAAAAATTTTTGCTGCTGTTTAATTTTATTAATCATGTCAATTAGTTGAAGACTTTAACTGATGTCACACAAGGTAAGCAGGTAATCGTGGCATATTTTAGATATCACTTTTAAAAATTGAGAATACACCTACACTGTATGGAGTTTCTCATTTTAATTGACGGTAATTATGCAGCTTCTTTCAATTCTTGAATGATCTGATTAAGTAAAATGAGGTAACGAAAGAAACACACTGCCGTGTATCAAAGCAGCGGGAGTAGCGCTGTGGGATAGCTACTAGGCTAAGGCTAAAAATTCCGACCATAGAATACCTGTAGACGCAAAGCCTCAAGGCTGGCTGTGGCGTCCACCAACCTCCTATTCAAGGGGTACGAGGGTTCTTTCCCGGGGTAAAGCGACCAGATCGTGAAGTTAACTACTCGCCTCT
>Ga0268261_10002192_pt1 | contig 13917 bp, 5 predicted proteins | sample TergutNc150P1_FD_190353 | JGI IMG/M metagenome (GOLD analysis project Ga0268261, IMG submission 190353) | Nasutitermes corniger P1 segment gut microbial community from laboratory colony in Florida, USA - Nc150 P1 (SPAdes) (version 2) | ecosystem: Host-associated > Arthropoda: Insects > Digestive... | reverse complement strand
GATAGTGGTATGTGGTGGGCTCTTCTGTACATGAATCTAAATGTCCAGTTTGCATAAAATACGGGGAAATATTTCACTGGCTGAGAAACTATTAGTTTTCAAGAAGGATCCTGTTGCATGTAGTTAAGTCTGTTAAGTACGTACGTAAGTACGTGCGTGCGTGCGTGCGTGCGCGCGCGCGCGTGTGTGTGTACGTATGTACGTATGTATGTATGTATGTATGTATGTATGTATGTATGTATGTATGTATGTATGTATGTATGTATGTATGTATGTATGTATGTATGTATGTGCGTGCGTATGTAAGATTATAAAAGGTCTCACTTAAAGAATTTGGATAAAAACTGTAAAATTAACAAGGAAGAATGGTAACTTGAAAATACATCGTAGCCTTTACAATACTCTGTGGCTGATATTCTGAAATAACAATACCAATTAAGATCACAGACTGAACGAAGGACAGTCCGGGACACAGACAGCAAAGTCTGAACGAAATTATCCACTGGGCTGAAAAGAACCCTCAAACTTCCACGCCAAACGTGGAGCCAACAGGCAGCTTACTTCCGTTTTGTATACAATATAAGGTTGCAGTCCTCTTACACGGTGTACAGGAAATTAATAATACCCTACGATATCACGTACCACAATTATTATTTACTCTGTCATTGTCAAAGAACATACACAGGCTTAAATCACATAATCATATATATAATCTAGGCCATTCACTCACACTTCCTCTGTCGAAATATGCCCATCCCTCTACTGTAATCAAAACAGCGTACTCACCCTTCCCATACCCGATGTCCAGCTTAAAGTTGTCCCCACCAACCTCGCCGTCAACCAGTTGGCCCAGACCGTCCACCAGTTCACCGTCACGACGAATGCCGTCATATGATGAATCACTGAAGTCCTGGCCAGGCTCATGAGACGTGTCCTCGGGAACCTGATAGGACACGATGCCCCCTGAAATCACAAAGGTAAATTCGTGGTGTTAAGTGTCTCTCACTTCTTCGTATGCGTTACACTAGACATTATCTTTAATCACGATTGTAGTACATTGGCAAAAAATGACTGTAAAGTGCACCTATTAGATTTACGGGTCTGTCAGTAATTTAAAAACCGCTGGAGCCATTTTTGTTAAATTTGATATTCGGAAGTTCCATTAACACTTGCCGAGGTACACAATTTTGGTTAAACGCGGACAAAAGTGAAGGACACTTTACCTTAAGGTCTAGGCGTTTTTCTGCTCGCACCTGGAGCCTAAGTAGATATGTACTTACTGGGCTTCAAAAAGTAAAGTAGGTATAAATAAAATACTTTTATACGAAACAAATTTTCAGGAATTATTACGGGTATGAGATAATGAAAGTGATTTTCTTTATGCTGTCATCTCATAACTTGAGAACTTCTGGGTCGATTTTTATCAATATTACACTGGGGTCCTCGCAAAAAGCTAACACGGAAACTGGAAATTTGGTGTCAATAAAAGGGGGCATGCAAAGGTTAGCTGGGAGAGTACTAGCTTTTCAAAAACTGCTCTGCTCCATGGAATATATACTAAGGTAAATAAACAATTTCGGTAATATTTTCCACGCGAAAGAAAATGTAAATTCATTTTTTTCCCTCCACTAACATTTCTCCAGTTTACAAGCAAATTAATTGTCAATTAGCTGCGGCTTAAAGCTCCCACAAGAGCAGCAAAGAGAACATGAACTTAGCTGTGGTAACGAACAGCTCCCTTGGGTCAAATTACTAAAAGATGAAACAAGTAACTTTGGTTGCCTCATATGTTACAGAGTTGCGTGCGTGGATAAATTATACACATTATTATAAAACCCATATTCTGATACAAAGGATGAAATAATCTAGCATATAAAAAACTGCATGTGCCTCTAGAGACAGATATTACGGTAAATACTCTTATCGCTTCGCCTTCTATTTACAGAAATGATATATATGGACAGTTCATGTTTAAAGTGTTGTGTTTTTAGACTTTGGTAATATTATACAACTTTTATACCAGCCACACTTGGAATGTTAAAAGTCATAGTGCTGCATCCCACCCACTCAATTGAGTTGAGTAGTTGTTGATAAAGATTTGAAAGAGAAATTCTTCTTACTGGATGAAAACTGGAGGTACATTTCCGTGTTCATAGTAGATGTGCACTTTATGCTTCCTTAGCCATATGAATCACGTCAGCACACTCACAGTATCTTACACTACAGTACACCAAGGTATTGTACGTTCATCTAAACTCAGGTCTCCAAAGTGTTCTCTTTCCTTCAAATGTTGTAGCTTACTAGGCACGCGCATTGTAGCCTATCCCTGATGCCAAAATCAAAATTTCTTGAAGCGGACTGTAATGATCTAAAAAAACTCTGCACTTTCTTCTAACAATGCTCGAATTTCTTTATTCATAACGCTTAACGTGTTTTTATTTTCTTGTAAAAGTCTGAAACTGATAACTGCACATACAGTCCCAGATCTCTGTATTCTGCCCATAAAGGACAATTCTCAGGACAAACAGCGATCATTCACCTAACGGGATTAAACAGTATATCTGTGTAAAATAGAAGGAGTGTTGTCTGTAATACAGAAACTAAATTTGTAATTATTATTACAAGAACTTCCAGACTTAAAATATTTAAAATATCTGATTTACATTACAGAAAAATCAACATGATTTTTACAGTTTTCTTGTTAGCAAAAGCCCAAGCGACCTCAACCCTTTAAATTATACGCTACCAATAAGAGATAATTTTATCATAAATTTAATTATGTTATATATATACATAACATACATATATACACGCATATTTTAGAGTTCCTGAGAAAAAGTAAGTGATAGTGGAATTTTCTGTGAGACAGAAGTTTACTTAATATGATTCGTAAATACTGTTGTCATTGTCGATCTGTCAATCAAGAAAAATAAAAATTACAATCTAACAGTGAGAACAGTCCCTTATTTGTTTGGCTAGGCTACGGGCTGGACAACCGAGGACTCGTGATTTTATTCCCGGCGGGGCAAGGATTTAAAGCTTCTGTAAATAGTCCGAACAGCTTTCGAAACCATCATGTCTACTACACGAGTGCCACTGCTCCTCCAACGGGAGTAAATCGGAAGGGGCGTGAAACTAAGCACTCAACTCTCTCTAGTCGCGAGGTTAATAAAGAGTAAAGCTAATTACCCTCAACCCGCATGCCTGAGTAGCGTTTACACAGACTAAGTTTCATTTGTAGCTCATTTAACAATGTTGTTATTAGGTGAAGATTACAGTATCTAATTGTTGAATGATAACGAAAAATGAAATTAAAACGATGTGGAAGGGAGTGGTCGTGGCCTAGGTTAAGGTATTACCCTGGAAATTGCTTGGATGGACAGAGGAATACCACTATCAGCCTCCGTCGAGATATGTCGTGTTCGGCCAAGAGCTGAATTCGGCTCCTCCCTGAGAATAGTCAGTAGCGTTTCGGCTTGAACTGACTTCCCCAGTGTAACTCACGTATCAGCTTACTAGAAGAAAGAAACCACACCAGAAGCAAGAGTCTTGTATCAGTGGAGAAGCTCGTAATTGGTACGACCGTTACAATGCCAGTAGTCATGGAAAATCGGCGTTGAATGATTTGTGAAATTTTTTCAACTCTCCCTTTATAACAAACTGGCCAGCAAACGCATGGCTTTGTTTGATGTGTCCCCATTCCACATTTCTCACTCTCTCTGGAGTTTAGTCGTCCACTACTCTGGCTACTCCATATGTCATATACGGAACATTTCGCGATTCCAGTTCAGTGCGGACGTGAACCGTGAACTCCCTACAGACTCAAAAAAGGAACCAGCAGGCAGGCAGAAGAAGTGGATGAAAATGTGTTAGACGTAGGCCCATAATATGTCAAGGTATTTAAGATTCACATGTTGGTAGGAGCGATGAAGGTGGTGATTAGGGCATTAATGAATGCTTCAGAGGGTCATGAGTAAACAAACCGTGTACAGTGTGTGATTAAATATGAATACAAGAAATGAAATATTGCTTTCATCACTTCACGTGTACCGACAGAACAACAGCCGAGTCAAGGTTCTCACGTCGGTTACTGTTAGAAATACTGTCTTCTAAGATGTGACGCCGTGTAATTTGATAGAGTACAAACATTTTATGGCAGCGTGCTCTTTCCATACTCATGTCAGATTGAAGCAGCAGAAATTCTTCCTTCGACTAACGAATATTTAAAAATTGCGTTCGTACTTCAGAGCCAAGACCTGCAGTCACAATTGCAAACACCAGTCCCATAAGCAAATAACTGCTGTTTCATGAAAATAGACCTCTGTGTATCCATGTATTTCATCTCCAAGCTGCCCTTATCAGAAGGACGACCTGGCAGTGCCTAAGAACCTTCAGGACCGCCTAATTTTTTCTTTCTCTGTAACAAATATGGTGTCCATTACTATCCGTCCACTTGTTTCCTCTCGAAAACAAATCTTGGTCTAATGGGTTTAGAAACTGTTTTTGATAGATACTCGTAATTTGGAGACAATGAAGCTTCAAGACAAGTTAGAAGGGGGACCCTACAGAAAATTTTATTCACAACAAAACAACATAAAAGAAAGTGGAAACCCCTTCGAGACTCCTGTGGGTTTCCAGGATTTCTGCGGCCTTTATTCTCGTAAATGTTACAGTAAATTTTAAAAAATTAGTCTCTACTGGTGTACAGCACACTAATCCATTTAAAAGTTTTACTTCCGATATTAATCTACGAATAAAAGAATGTTTTCATTCCTCTGTTTAATGTCATTGTCTCGTGCTGCGGGTGGAATGCAGAAATTTTAAAAGCAGAGGATATAATTGTGTAGCATGCGAAATTAAAAATCTGACTTTCGAAGTTGTTTCAGAGGTGATTATGAAGACTGCAGTCTTCTGGGATATGACACCGTGGAGTCTAGTAAGAACTTGCAGATATTCATGAGAATCCCATTAAATATCAGGAAAGAGGTTCTTCCATAACTTACGCTAAGTTTCTACAATATTACACGATACTACAATATTACACGGTATGACAGACCACAAGACAGGAAAACAGCCGTGACAGCCTCGAGTGTAATTTGTTTAAATGTTTTAAAACACCCTAACGCACATTGAAAACACATGTGCTGAATGAGATGCCCTCAGCAGTAGAATTAATTTCACTCCCGAGTGCTTTCAAGTTCTGCAGCTGTTTGAAACCCAGTCTGATGCGATGTGCGCACTTGATGTTCTCATGGCATACGTCAAATGTCCCAAACTTAGCACCCACCGCTCAAATGTGGATTGTGACATGATACTTCAAAACTCTACTGCAGACTCTCATGTTTGGAATTACGACCCAAAGTAAGGCACGTTCTAATTTCGAAACTGATTTTGAAAGAGGTAGGATTAAAGTTTTAAAAGTATGATTATTATATCTCATAACAGTTTCGATAAAATAATGCCATGTTTTAAATTTAATTATTTTTGGATTAGAGATATTCTGATTTTTATAACGAGAAATGATTAACCACTGCAATCGGCGTTTAATACTTGGTGATATATTCTTAAATTTTAAGTTGTGATATGTGAGTTTCTTGGCACTGGAACATGATGCCTTGTACTTTGATAGATAAATATTTTTTAATACGAATCACCTACCTCTTTATTCAGGATAATCTTCAACTACCAGTATGGAGACAGCACGTTCCTCCGAAACGCAGACAACAATCCATAAAACAGCACGGCGTCACATACCAGAAGGCAGTACTCTTCTGTTTTATTCGCATGTTTTCTTTTTACATTGGAATAAGAATCATGATCCGGCGGGTCGGACAGTTAATGGTCACTCGGGGTTGTTCACACATTATTGATATCACCCTCTATCACTTTTATTACTTCCACATGTGCGTGTGAGACGAAAGAATCTTGAAGTTTAATTGGTTAAACATTCCAGCCTTTTGTAGGGAACGGGTAAATAATGTGGCACTAAATAAAGACGTAATTAAATAAAGAATGACATTTTTATGGAATACATGTTTTTAGGAACGTTACTTACTAGAATTAAACTGGCTTCATGAAAGATGAAAAAAATCATCTCTAAATTCAATAAAATGCAATATTTAATGCCTAGAAAGCACCAAAGGTTGTGTCCAAGTTACTTAATAATAATGTGACCTGTAAGTGTTTTAGTGTGTGTCACAGTACCGCCTTCTCACACGTACCGCAATGCAGTCTAGTAAATATGCACCGACGTTTCAGGAGCATCCGCTGCTTCCATCACTAAGGTGCCTCATCCCGGTCAGTCTTATATCTTCCCTTACTGATGGGTGATTACACCAAGTAGATGCACCGTATTCTCTAGTGTCGACATTACGGTGATGCTGTTTTCATTTAGACGTTAGTAAGCTTCACAGCTCCGCAAGCAGACCTACACATTGGAAAGGCCATTGAGTAGTCACATCTTTTTGACGATGGGGCAGTATGGATCTTAGAAACTTTCGGAGTACAGCCCGCGTGAAGTTATTATTATTATTATTATTAGTAGTAGTAGTAGTAGTAGTAGTAGTAGTAGTAGTAGTAATAGTAGTACCAGCAGCAGCAGCAGCAATGGTAGAGTGGGTATTGGGTTTATATGCGCATCAGCTGCTCAGGCTGATCGCGCCTTTACACAGTTACGCAAGTGGTTTCCACGATTTAATGCATAAGAGTCCCTTCTTGATTTTAAAAATAAAAATAAATCTAGGCAGACCGATTGTTAATTTAATTTGGGTCTTATCAATGGAGAAAATACGTGACAAGAACAGTAATGAACGCAGTAACCACTGTAAATGAATTCATAACTTACTCGTTGCACAAATAACAACACAAAACAAACAATAAACTAAGTTCTGAAAAGAGAGGAAAGCTTGATGAAAAAGTATGTAAATTCACTGAATTCATGGCATGCAGTCCCACCTTGGGGCTTCGCGGACATGTTGGGAAGAAATGTTTTATGCCGCAAGATAGTTGGTCTATGTTGATAACATTAAAGGACGTAGGCCCCACTTAATAAAACTATTATGAATATACGCTAAATCTATTCACAGTATATTAGCAACGTAAAGCTATGTAATACATTTTAAATCAGGCATCGTATGTCGCTTTAAAAGGGCGGCATATATATATATATATATATATATATATATATATATATATATATTTGGAAAGTCTGGAGTTAAAATATCAGTATGATATGATATGGTATGATATCCCGGTTTTTCGTGCTTTTGTCAGTCACTCCAGAAAAATCCCATGAAGTTCCTCAGATGGCGGCCATAATTTCTTCCCATTCCTTTGCGAATTTCTCTGTCAAAACTAACCCTATTTGATGCTATACAGTTTTCAGTAGTTACTGACGGCTTTTTTAAATAAACTACAAGTAAATGAAGTAAAGGTGTCCCTGTACACGTCATAAGTGCAAATAGGGTGACTACAAGTACATCAACTCTCAATTTTAACTTCGTCACTACATAACAGTGAGTGGTAAGCCTCACACTCGGGCCTATTAGCCCCATAAGAAAGCTCCCCGTATCCTTCTGAGTGAAAATCAGAGCGCTTTTTTGCGTTTTTGAGAAAATAAAATCTCATTGCCCTTGCCAGGATTCCAAACCCGGATCGTGCGGCATGAATTCTAGTCGAATAATGTGTACAAAAACAAATTTATTACAAAGGCCCTAAATAGAGACCAATTCATCCATGAATCGGGGTAGCTCAGACAGTTCAGTGACTAGGTTACGAGATGGTGAACTGAGAAATCTATTTCAGGAACGAGCATGGGATTTTGTATCCCCTTCAAAACGTGCACCCCAGTTATGGGACCCACCCAGCCTCCTATTCAATGGGTACTGCGCACTGTTTTCACAGTGTTAAAGCGGGTGGCGCGTGGAGCTGACAATTCTCTCCCAACTACAGCCGCGAGAGCAAGGCGTGGGGCTCTGAGAGTTATAACAGTTCCCTCATACGCCTTCACGAAATGCTGCTTAATTTTTAAGTACAAAAATAATAACACAATTTACGTTTACTTTCCAGACAGCAAGAATGCATGTCCACCTCTATGCATTATATTTTGAAACTAAACGAATACAAACGAAGAAAACTTAAAATTTCACATCGCAAACTACACAGTTTTTCTAATATCCGTGTCAAATAACACTTATGTTAGCTAGGCGAAGAAAGCACTAATGTTTCGACCACGTAATATCACGCTTGAAGAAGAGAGGTCCCTGAGGTGTCCATGACGGCTGTCGTTCCTGGAGACTTTTCCAATTCCATCCAGAACCACTTTCTCTCCTTTTCATTGAATTACATCCCTTTCTGTTTTGACCTTTTTTATTGTTCTACTTCTGTGTTAATTGTTTTCTTTTTGTGTCGTCGTCGACTTGTACAGATGAGGAATGAAATGAACCTTCTGCTTCCCCTTTTCTTTCCTACACTCTCTCTGTTTTACTGTGCCATTCCCTATCCTTCGTTTTGCACATTTACAACCTCCGGTCACGATGTCAAAAGTGTTCTCTCCCTTTCCGGAGACGTCAGAGAAATGAACGGAAGTAGAAATACTCAGTCTTTCTCAAACACACACAACGCAGAGTTTAAAGGAACGGAACAATTTTTTGTACTACCGTGGAGATAATTGGCATTTCGGAGAAAAACAGTAAGTTTTCTCATACTCACCTACAGCCTGAAGAAAGTTTTGGCCGGAATATACAGTCTTTGACTAGTGTCTATTTCATTTGTACAAGAACACTAACTTTCCACTCTACTCTTTTACAGTGTTTTTTTCTTTCAAATTTGCTAACCATGTAGGTGCTCTTCACAAAACAAAAATAAAACTTCAAGTGGGCATCACGTCTATGCTTCTCTAACAGAGTATCATCACCCTGACAGGTTGTTTAAATTCCCACACTGGATATTTTTACTGACTTAGGGAAAATTCCGACTACAGCCATATTCATTCATATTGAAGCACAATTTACGTAAAACGATGAATGAATATTTCTATGCTTCCCACAAAATTTTCCACAAATCTCGCTGAAAACAGATACGGCACACTTAAATTTGCCGCGCCCTTCCCATTTTCACGAAAGTTGATTCAGAGCAAAGCCAAGTATACATAACACTGCAAATTGCTTTTTGTATGTATTTAATAAAGCTTGTAGAAAGTTTGTTAAAATTCGAGAGGAGATAGTTTCAATAACCTTTGTCGGATAATTCCCACTTTATGCTACATTCATTGATAATAAAGCCTAGTTTGCATAAGAAAATAAATGGCTGAGTCCATAATATCCCTTAAACCCTTCACAAAAGTACAGCGCTGGTAATTTGTACGTTGAGTACATTTCCAGGCTTGTTTCTATGACTGCGTCTTCCTATTCATTTTAAGGAAAGACCCGTGAAAGAAGTTATAGGATAGAAAAGGCTTGTACTATTTCGGATATTCACGTCAGAACTCCTGAGTTTATGTGGGACAATACTCTAAAGTAGCATGAAGAAATCACAATATCGATTTTTTGCTACTTTTATTGTATCTCGACACACACACACACACACACACAATTTTTCTTTATACAGACAAGTTTAAAAACTTAAATTCAAAAGTGTCGAAGCCAGTGGCGCTGGCTGCACCTACTGTAACTTTTAATAATTCTGCATTTTGGCCATAGAGTGTACTTTACATATTTTACAAGATTCTCAGAAAGAACAGCGATTTCTTCACTAGGCAGCAGTGACTTGTCTATGATAGATACTCAGGGTGTTTGCTGTGAAATGCGAACTGTATTTTATATATTACTTAAATAAATGTCAATTTTCAAGAGGCGGTTAGTCGCCGAACTCTCTCAGCTCAGACCCAGGTTTCGTTCCCAGGAATGCCATGTACGATCTGTAGTGACAAAATGGCAATGGACAGGTTTTTCTTAGAAAATTTCGGATTTCCCCTGCAGTATTATTGAACCACTACTCCATACTCATCTTCATCTATACGCCGCCTTTACCGCATATTAAAAAAAGAAACTGGTCTTTCGGAAATTGTGGTGTATTTTATAGAAAAGCACTTTCATTTTTTCATCTTTCAAAGGGTTACAACAACTCTAATGCTTATAAGTGCGAGTAATTATTACTTTTAATTACGACTTTATATAATCCCCTATAATTTGAGATTAACCTTCGTTATCTGCCTTTGATGCAAGTAATACTGGTGAGGGATTTGTGTTTGTCAATTTGGCGCAGCAAGTCGGGGGAAGATCATATTCTTTCAGGTACAGTCATCCGGTTTTGTTTACCAATATAATTATTGAGCATTAATGAGTATTAAGTGTTAGTGTTATTCGGATTTCATACTTAATGATTAGAAATATCACATAATTAAGAAGCCAATCCCGGTGGCCGCGCGGTATAAAGTGTGTCTGCGGCCGCTTGCCTGCTGGGATTGCGGGTTCGAATTCTTCCGAGGGATGGATGTTTGTCTCTTATGAATGTTGTGTGTTGTGCAATTAGAGGTCTGTGTCACTGGGTGTGATCAAGCGCAACAGGAACACTCTATATACCTACAACGAGTGCCAGTCCAGGTGGCCGCACAGTCTAAGGTGTGTGTCTGCTGCTGCTCGCTTGCTGGGACTGCGGGTTCGAATCCTGTCTGGGGTATGGAAGTCTGTCTCTTGTGAGTATTGTGCAGCGTCAGGTAGAGGTCCCTGCGAAGGACTGATCACTCGTCAAGAGGAGTCCTACCGAGTGTGATGTATTACAGTGTGATCTCGAAACCTCGAAGGTGAAGACGCCTAGGCCCATTAGGTTTGCCCAGCCATGAAAAGAAACTTATAATGAGCAGGAAGAAGAGGTCAGACTGAAAAATTAATTAGGTATCAAAAGGTTTCTTATATTTTGAAGGCTATAATCTTCTAGAATGTGACGTCGTGCAGGTTGGTACAAAGGTCTCAGTGTGTTGCTGAAAACCCTTGCCTTCACACTCAGCGTAGAACAAGGAGGCGGGAGGTTAGTCTGAAACCTCTCAAAAACATGGCGTCAGACCACAGGAGAGTAACATTCACAGCCGTGAGAAAAGCACATCCCATAACACGTGAAAATATGGGCTGCGACGCAACTAAATCAATTAGAAATATTTCCAACGTTTAAGAGAAATTTGTTACCTCCTTGTTAAGTTAGAAAATTCAATAGCGCAGGAAGATCTGAGTACGAGAGAACAGAAACCGATACTGTGGGGGGAGCAAATAGGAGCGGTGGCTCCAAAGCGGGAAACATGGCCTCACATTCTACGATACACTAACCTTCTTGGTCGTAGCTTTGAGAAGACAGTTTCTCGTACTGTACGTTCAGTTATGTTAGATAAAACTATCCAAGAAATAAGTATGTTAAGAAACGCAGCCACAATATTGAATTAAATGAATTTTACCGAATATTTTGACGTTTCTTCAAAACGGAATTTGTTTCAAAACAAATTTCACTTAGTCGCATGCAATTAAACAGTGGTTCCCTATATAGTGTGATAATTAATTTAAACTTCAAATTGCAATAATCTCATTTATGACTCCTTGTATCCGTATAGGTAGTTTTCGAAGTTTTTAATAAATATACTGCCTGATTCTTACAATAACAACAGACAAATTCAGTCTCGACGTTCAGTAATTTTCAGCTATCCACTTTGGGAAATTAATATGCGAGTGTACTGGTTCCACGGAATGGAGTTTCTTTTACATTTGCTGCTTTACTCATTAAGATGAAAGCATTTCCCGTCTTCGAAACGTCGGGAAACAATCACCCAAAGACAAAACGTCACATCCCAGAAGGCCTGATTTCTAATAGCCATATCTTCCCATAATATTTCATAACACACTATAACTTCTCTTGCCACCTGAAAATACCTTCGTAATTAATCACATTTAACTACGTATGTTTTACTTAATTGTACAGCGAATGAAGAAAATTTCACCTCCACGTAAGATAATATTTTCAAATGTGCTGTGAAACGTATTTTTATTAAATAAGCTTAAAAATTAGGTAATGAAAGTTGAATATTGCCTCACTCATTTGGAATCTTCCAATTCGCTGTCAGGCTTTTTATCGGAACACGTTTATACGGGCGCTGGCAGTAGCTGTACCAGCTCTTCTTTGCTGCCAAGATAATGTTACGCTGCTAAAATTCATCTAACTCTTCAAAGAGATATTCTTATTAACAAAGAGCGAGACGTATTTCTTCGATGAGACTGAATATCACTGCGAAATTCCAGACGTCTCTATGCAAAAGGTCACTTAATAGTAAATAAATAACATTTTTTCTTTCTTCCTTCTGCGTATTTTTATTCCTAAGAAATTCTCAGAGACTGCTGCGCCATACCCAAGGTTTGTGTTTAATTTTGTGTGTCAGAATTGTCTTGTACGTCCGACAAGAAGGGTTCTGTCTCCAGAAATTCTCATTTCCAGTCCACATCCGCCAAGCTGGCGTTAGCAAACTCTTGTGGTGTTGCGCCAGTTCCACCCTAATTTGTAAACGTCAATCTACTTAAACGCGGTGAAGCTACGCACAGTGGCTGCGTCCCGTCTTGCAGAGTGGTGTCTGCAGTTAGCTTTCTCCCCCACCTTTAATAAACTTCCATCACAGTCTTGCAAGAGTTACGACTCCTTGTTTCTGTTTTCACAGTCCCAGTCACAACGCAACTTAAATTTTGCAGACTCTCTATATGAGACAGTTGTTATTCTAAAGATAGAAAATTTGCATTCATATTAATTTATTGATGGGTTTAAAATTTATTAAAAGGCGTTGTTTACAGCTGATTGTATGACTGCAGAAGTCACACCTTCTACGTACCAGCAGCCGAGGCATGTCTGCGAGCAAGAGGAGAAAGTGAAGGGAAATATCAATATTGTGGGAGTAATCGCCAGTATGTGGGCAGTGCTATTTGATTCCTGTATTGCAAAGGAAATAAAAATAAATTGATCTACATTGGTAGGGCTTCAAGAAAACTGACTTGCTTCACTTCTCTGCTTGTCATTCAAGCAAAAGAACCAGTCCACTTGTATAACTTCGCCATATAACAGAAGAACACGGGTTCAGCTTTGAAGTAACGACTTTTGGCACAAGGTATAGGATGATAGTAATTAAAATATTGGAAGCAGTTGAGCACAAAGCGGTCGTTGCATAAAAGAATGGGGAAACACGGAATAATGAAAATTTATCAGGGTAGTGAATTTTCGGCGGGGATTCAAAAAGTCCTGTTTGCCTATGTTCATGGTTGGTTTTACCAACATACGTGTAGAATCTCTTTGAAAATATGGCAGAAATATCACAACTAACTCTTTCCTTTCCCTTTCTAATTCGACAATATACGTATTATTGTTCTACAATATATCTAACAAAATTTCATGTATGAAATTTTAGCATATATTTCTTATGTTTTATTTACTGTATAAAAAGTATATAACACACAGTAATTTCATGGACTTTATCAAGTAAGGATCCATCCGTATCTTACTTTCAGGTACAATGTCAGTACATACGCCCTAAACCAATCTCCATTTTGACACCGGTGGAAGGAGAACACATTAAATCGCACTGTAGGATCCTTGATATCAATGCCCTTGGCGCTGTACTCCGACAGTCGTGGCAAGGCTTGAAGCGCAGAATTATCCAGTGTGTGTTGTGCAAGGGTTGTTCCACACAAAAATTGTTAAATTAATACAGTTACCGCTTTTAAAATTTTTCGAATTTGTTATCTCTCGTTCCTCTAAAATATTTGGGGTTTTTTTATAAATTTGCTACCTCCATTGCCTTTATATTACCACCACCACCGCCGCCGCCGCCGCCGCCGCCGCCACCGCCACCGCCACCGCCACCGCCACCGCCACCGCCACCGCCGCCACCACCACTAG
>Ga0268261_10002191_pt1 | contig 13920 bp, 12 predicted proteins | sample TergutNc150P1_FD_190353 | JGI IMG/M metagenome (GOLD analysis project Ga0268261, IMG submission 190353) | Nasutitermes corniger P1 segment gut microbial community from laboratory colony in Florida, USA - Nc150 P1 (SPAdes) (version 2) | ecosystem: Host-associated > Arthropoda: Insects >... | reverse complement strand
CCACCATACTCTTGCCCGTTAAGTTTGCTAATGCATTCTCACTTTCCGATGGCAAGAGTTTTTTTGTATGCCGGGTTAATTTAGGAATGTATTCCTTTTCACAGCTGAAATAGTGTGACGCTTTACAGTCTTCCGCAGGGCTTGACGTTTTTATTTATCCGAAGCAATCAATGACGGCTGGCAGTATTGAAGTATCGCAGGGCATGGGTTCACACAAGGTTCGGTTCACATCGCCTGTTTCGGCGGGTGATGAATTTGCGTTAAAAGCTGTCAGTCGGGAGTGCCTCAGAAACGGATTACCAACTCCCAAACAAGGCTTTTTCCAATACACCGCCGCTCATGATAGCAAGCACCAGATAAAGGTCGAGGATAAAAAATCGGCAAGGGTCTATCTGGAATTCACAGAAATGAATGAAAGCGTGGTGAAACAATGAGCCGTGATTATACCAAAGGCAAAAAATGCATGGTCTGGTCATTTATGGGCAACTCTCGAATGTTCCAAGCGCTCAACAACTATGGCGACCGCTTTGAAGCCGTGGGCATATTTACATTCGAGATTGACATAACAGGCACGATAAGTGAAACTGGAACGCCTATATCGGGCATTTTGCCGTACATCAACAAATGGCCAAAAGTGCGGTGGTTTTTAACTGTGATGAACCACGGCACGGCTTCTATTTTCACTGCTCTTCGAAACAATGAAAACGGAGCCAAGACCACGTTTCTTTCCGAACTGGTAAGGATAATGCAAAAATACCCGTGGTGCGCCGGTGTGGACATTGACTTGGAGCGGGGCGGCGATTACGAAAACAGAGAACCTGCTAATGCTCTGTTTCGTGATATTTATCAGACGGTAAAAGCGTATAACCCTGCCAAGCTGGTGAATATCTGTCTGCCGGGCATGACTGGGGTGCAAGGCTCGGTCGGCGGTGAAAACTGGTGCGTTTATGCCGACCTAGACCCATATTGTGATACCGCTGCCATTATGTCATACGGCATGGCGTGGGCAGGCTCGGCTCCGGGTCCCGTTTCTCCCCGTGATTGGCTTGTCGGAGTCTATGATTACGCAAGCAGTGTAATGAACCCGCAAAAAATTTATATGGGTCTTCCGGGTTATGGTTGGGAGTGGCAAATTTACGCTAATCCCGCTGATATAGGCAAAACTTATCGCGGTGTGTCTCTGACTTACTACGCCGCTAAAATTTGGGCTGAAGGCGGTTATAACTTTACAAATAATTCGCCTCCTCAACCGTTCATACCGTGGCTTGCTTACTGGGACGACTACGACCAAGTGCCATATATGTTCCCTCAAGTCTACGACTATGCCGAGGGCGGCGACGCTTCAAGCAGGGAGTCCCCCATTGTTGGCGAAACATACAACCGCCGCCGCTACTTGACTTGCTATGGAAAAACACAAAAGGCTGAGTTCGGAACGATTTATGTTGACCGCAATGGAACGCCTGATGCGTATACAGACGGCGTTGTAGTCGGCAACGGCACGATAACTCTATCATCGTCCTCTGGAACGGCAACTTACAATTTCACGGTAGCCCAATCAGGAACTTATGATGTGGCCGTGCATATTTGCTTCCCGTTTTGGGACAAGAACGGCATCAGTATATCGCTAAATGGCACGACGGTTAATTTTTCCGAAAACCGCCTGTGGTGGCCGTATTGGAAGCGGACGTGTTGGCTCATCCATTCAAGTCAGAGCCTATCTGCGGGAAGTTATACTCTCACAGTCAACGGTGGTGTTGTCGGCGCTCAGTTTTATGGCTTTAGGGTCTGCACGGCGTTCACAGAACAACCCTCGGCTGGAAATGCGTTGTTTGAATTGTCCCCTCGCAGTTTCAAAAACACAAACGGAAACATGGCTATACCTGATAAAGGGTTCAAGCTGACAACCGAAGTCCTGCGCCGAAAGCCTGACTCCGCCTTGGCTTGGTATGAAGATTTCCGAGACCCTGTCACCCTGCAAAGCACTTACTGGCAAACGCTATATGGCAACTGGGCGGTATGGCGCAGCGAACAATGGACATCCGAACGGGTTTATGCACAGCTTGAAGGAAGCGGTCAACTTGCATGGAACTATGGTGGCTTCACTGATGTTCACGTCAGGGCAAGAATTGCCTTCCCTCAAAACAGCAGCGGTCGTGCAGGCGTATTCATCGGGAATATTTTTTCTTGTATAAACATCGATTCTCAGAGGGTTGAACTTTATCAGGGCGGCTCTCTTCTAGGAAGCTGGCAAGGTTCTTATTCCAAAACGTCAAACGCTAGTATCCGCAATAACCCGAATATGTATCTCATTGAAATGAGAAAACGCGGTAACCGTGTGCGAGTCTACTCTGGAGCAAGCAATACTTTACGCTTCACAGCGAATGTGGCAAATACATCTGGTTATTGCGGAATCCAATCAGACAACGAAGTCAAGTGCGAACTGCTCCGCTTAGGCGATGCATGGACTTATGAGCCATATGAAGCCCTCGATGTGGTTTTGCCTGATGGCTCGATAGAAAACTACGGCAGGATTTTACGAAATGGAGTTACTTGGGATTCGGAGTTTGAAGTGTTCACGCTCACCTCCGACGTGGAGGAAACCGCCACACGAAGCGATGACATCAGCATGGACTATGACTTCTTCCATAGCAAACTTATGCCGATTCCTTGCAACGCAGATTACACAGCACAGGTCATTCCAAGGGATATAAACGTTTGGATAGCGAGGTTGTTTCTCGGTGACGGCGACGGTTTTGGAATAGTCTTTTACCAAGATGTGGACAGCCTTGTTTACTGGGCAAACGAAGCCGCCTACCGATGGGGTTTGAGAGGTTTTGCCCTGTGGTCGCTCGGTCAGGAAGATTTGCGGCTCTGGGATGCAATGCCGAAGCTGACGTAAATTAAACACATTCACTTGACATAGGCGCTTGCTTTGATTAGCAGGCGTTTTTGTATACTAAAAAAAGAAACTGGAGGTACAGATATGAAGATTTGGGCGTTGATTCAAATTGGATTTTCCGCTATTGGCGGCTTCCTTGGTTGGTTTTTGGGAGGTCTGGACGGACTGGTATATGCGCTAATCGCCTTTGTGGTGGTGGATTATATAACGGGAGTTCTAAGGGCTATCATCGAACGAAAATTATCAAGCAGGGTTGGCGCGCATGGCATAGTCAAAAAGGTGGCTATTTTTCTGATTGTAGGTGTTGCTCACCTTACGGACATTTATTTGCTTCGCAATGGTGAAGCTCTACGGACAGCAGTGTTGTTTTTCTATATTGCCAACGAAGGCATATCGCTTTTAGAAAATGCAGCAGCTACGGGTCTGCCAGTACCCAAGAAGCTAAAGGAAGTATTGGCGCAACTACATGGAAAGGACGATGAACATGAATCTTAAAAAATTGATACTAACGAAAAACGAATGCTACACCACCGGCAGAACCATCACACCGAAAGGCATCATGGTTCATTCCACAGGTGCGAATAATGCGAACTTGCGCCGATATGTGAACCCCGATGACGGTCTGCTAGGTCATAATCCCAACAACAATCACTGGAATCAAGCTCGTCCTGATAACCGGCAAGTATGCGTCCACGCTTTTATCGGCAGGCTTGCTGATGGTTCTATCGCAACTTATCAGACCTTGCCGTGGAATCATCGTGGCTGGCATTCAGGCAATGGTTCAAAGGGCAGCGCAAATGACACGCATATATCATTTGAAATATGCGAGGACAGTCTGAATGACGCTGATTATCTTAATGATGTCTACAAAGAAGCCACGGAACTATGTGCCTATCTGTGCAAAGAGTATAAACTAGACCCGATGGCAGACGGCATTATTATCGGTCACTTCGAGGGGCATAAGCGAGGCATCGCTTCCAACCACGGCGACCCACACAACTGGTTTCCAAGGCACGGCAAGTCAATGGATACATTTAGAACCGAAGTTAAAAGGTTGTTGGGTTCCGACAATTCTACCACGTCGTCCGAACCACCACCTCATCCACCCTCGTTTCAACCTTACACGGTCAAAGTTAAAGTAAATGCACTGAACATACGCAAAGGAGCCGGAACAAACACCGCTGTTGTAGGAATTATCAAAGACAAAGGTGTTTACACCATTATCAAGGAATCAAGCGGTACAGGTGCTTCCAAATGGGGCAGGCTCAAATCCGGTGCAGGCTGGATAAGTCTTGACCATGTACAGCTATTATAAAAAGATTAACCGTTTTAATCTGACGGTACGCAAACGCTCTTCTTCTGTCTGTAGGCAGTAGAGGGGCGTTTTTTTATTACCCCTCCGAACGGAGGAACTTCTTATGAATGCTTTACAAAAACAACGAATCAGAGACCTTCGCGGCAATGGTGAAAGCTATGCCAAGATAGCTGCAGTGCTTGGAATATCGGTCAATACCATACAGTCCTTCTGCCGACGTAATAACCTAGGAAAAGGCATAAATATAACCGCTTCTAATCAATCTGATGGTCAGTTTTATTGCAAGCAGTGCGGAAATGAAATAATACAACTTCCCGGCATAAAAACAAGGAAATTCTGCTCCGATGATTGTTGTGGCGCTTGGTGGAAAGCCAATCCTGACAAGCTTGGTAAAAAAGCGGTCTATACCTTTACTTGTGCCACCTGCGGTGTGCAGTTTAGTGCCTACGGCAACAAAGGTCGCAAATACTGCTCCCATGCTTGTTATGTTGCTAACCGCTTTAAGAAGGCGGTGGCAAAATGAGCGATGAGTATTTTAACCGAGAAAGACTCTATCAAACTACCATAGCTCTTGCACGAGCCATGTTAAATCAAGGGCTTATAACCGAGAATGAGTTTACCATAATTGATACAAAGATGCGTGATAAATACAACCCATTATTGGGTACATTATTCTCTTACAAATGCCCGAATTGACTTGCTATTACAGGCTTTTTGAGTGATATATAGTAGGTAGGCTGGTCGTTTTGCTTTGCAAAACTGCTCGCCTATGCAGCCAACAAAGGAGGGCATTTATGCGAAAAATTACAAAAATCACACCGACTGTGCCGAGCCTGCCTACAAGAAAACGAGTTGCGGCTTACGCAAGGGTATCCGTTGAAAAAGGCAGGACACTCCACTCACTTTCGGCACAGGTCAGTTATTACAGCGCATTTATTCAAAAACACCCCGAATGGGAATATGTCGGTGTATATGCCGATAGCGGCGAAACAGGAACTGGCAAAAATCGTGGCGAGTTCGGACGGCTGATTGCCGACTGCGAAGCTGGAAAGATAGACATTATCATAACTAAGACCATCAGCCGTTTTGCCCGAAATACTGTTGACCTATTGGAAACGGTACGCAGGCTTCGTGAAATCGGAGTCGAAGTTCGCTTTGAAGAACAAAACATAAACTCCATGAGCGGAGATGGCGAGTTGATGATGACCATTCTCGCTTCTTTTGCACAAGAAGAAAGTCGCAGCTTAAGCGAAAACGTCAAATGGGCTATACGCAAAGGCTTTAAAGAAGGCAGACCAAACTCTTTCAACGTTTACGGTTACCGCTGGAACGGCGAAAAATTTATCGTTCATCCAGAAGAAGCCGAGGTCATTCGGATTATTTACGCTAATTTTCTTGACGGTCTTTCTGCGGAGCAAACAGCAAAACAGTTAACGGAAATGGGAAAGAAGTCCTACACGGGGCTGCCGGAATTTCCTGCTTCGGCTGTAAGAGCAATCCTGCGTAACGACAAATACACCGGTGACCTTCGGCTTCAAAAAACTTATATAGAAAATCACATCACGCACAAGGAGATGGTTAACAACGGTGAACTGCCCATTTATCTGGTAGAGGATGCACACGAAGCAATCATCGACAAAGAAACATTTAACGCTGTCCAAGCTGAAGTTGCCAGACGCCGGGAACTCGGTGTTTTCGCTAACTGGTCGATAACCACCTCGGCTTTGACGAGTAAAATCAAATGTGGCAAGTGTGGTGCAAGTTTTCACCGTAAAGGCCGAAAACGTGCAGACGGCACTTCAAACAAATACTGGCGTTGTGCAACAATGGACAAAAAAGGTAATAGCGAATGCCACATGAAAGATATTCCTGAAAATAAAATGTATCAAGCTGCCACCGAAGTTCTTGAGCTTGATGAGTTTGACGAAACAGCTTTTGCCGATGAGATTAGCCTAATAACTGTTCCGAGTGACTACACTTTGGTATTCCATTTAACCGATGGCTCGGAAATCGTAAAAGCATGGGAAAACACTTCAAAGAAAGACTGCTGGACGCCAGAAGCAAGAAAAGCTGCCGGTGAGCGGATGAAAAAACGGACTTATTCAGAAGAGGAACGTAAACGTCGAAGTGAGCGGATGACGGCTTACTGGGCAAAAAGACGAAGCCAAGAAGGGAGGTCGGAGCAATGAGCCAAAAGAAAGCTATAACAGTTATTCCAGCTACCATCAATCGTTTCACATCGGCATCAATAAACGATGTAAGAAAACGACGCACGGCTGGTTATGCAAGGGTAAGCACCGACCATGAAGAGCAACAGACTTCATATGAAGCCCAAGTCGATTATTATACCAACTATATAAAGAGCCGCGAGGACTGGGAGTTTACTTCCGTTTATACGGACGAGGGCATCTCGGCAACCTCTACCGCCAAGCGAGATGGTTTTAATAAAATGGTCGCCGATGCACTTGACGGCAAAATTGACCTCATCGTGACCAAAAGTGTCAGCCGCTTTGCTCGTAACACGGTGGATAGCCTTACAACAATACGTAAACTAAAGGAACACGGCACCGAGGTTTATTTTGAAAAGGAAAACATCTGGACGTTTGACGGCAAAGGCGAACTGTTGATTACAATTATGTCCTCGCTGGCACAAGAAGAAAGCCGTTCCATTTCCGAGAACTGCACTTGGGGACAGCGTAAGAGATTTGCTGATGGCAAGGTCTGCGTTCCATACAGCCGGTTTCTTGGATATGACCGAGCAGATGAAGGCGGGCTGATTATTAACGAAAAAGAAGCCACGATAATCCGGCTCATCTACACCATGTTCCTTGAAGGTGCTACCCCGCACACAATCGCCAAGCACTTAACCGCCGAGGGTATACTAACACCGGGCGGCAAGTCTATTTGGAGTCAAACCACGGTCAAAGCTATTTTGAGCAACGAGAAATACAAAGGAGATGCCCTTTTGCAAAAAAGCTATACGGTTGACTTCCTTACAAAAAAGAAAAAGATAAACGAGGGCGAGATACCCCAATATTATGTTGAAAACGCCCACGAAGCCATTATCGAACCTGTTGTGTTCGAGATGGTTCAGCAGGAAATGGACAGGCGTAAAAAAGGTAAAAGCCGTCACAGCGGAGTTGGAATGTTCGCAAGCCGTATAAAATGCGGAGAATGCGGTTCTTGGTATGGTTCAAAAGTCTGGCATTCCACCAGTAAATACCGTCGCACAATTTACCAATGCAACCATAAGTTCAAAGGCGAACAGAAATGCAGCACTCCGCATCTCGCTGAGGAAACTATAAAAGGGTTATTCATTTCTGCGGTCAATAAGTTGCTTGTTGACAAAGACGAGATTATCGCAAACTTCAATTTGGTAAAAAACGAGCTTTTTAATACGGACGGTCTTGAAACCGAGCGTTCTGAACTACAAAATGAAATGGCAGTAACCGCCGAACTTATACAAAAGTGCATTGAAGAAAATGCCCGTACCGCTCTTGACCAGAAGGAATATCAAGAACGCTACGAAGGTTTAGTCGCGCGGTTTGATACGACTAAGGCTCGGCTTGATGAGGTTTCTGAACTGGTATCAGATAAAAAAGCCCGTGGCAAATTGGTACAAGCCTTCATTGATGAACTCAACGTGCAGGATGGCTTAGTCACAGAATTTGATGAAAGGCTCTGGTTCACCCTTGTGGACTACGCAACGGTCTACGGCGAAGATGATATACGGTTCACTTTCAAGAATGGAACTGAGGTGATAGCTTAATCAGAATACTAACAAAAATCCCACGTTAGCGGTATCATTCGCTTTCGTGGGATTTTGTTTTTATTGGGATTTTTGATATGCACACCCTTTTCGGAAAATGCACACCCCCTAAATTGTAAATTCGAGGAAACCTTAAATTGTATCAATCTCGACGTGATTATTTCAATGTAAATCATCTTCACCTTGCCCAAGTAAGATTCTTGCAACAGCTTCAAGGCTTCCAGATTATCCCCTTCAATGTAAAGGTTCTCCGTGGTATCCCAATTGACGGAATCTTCGATTTTGGGACGGAGGGTTTTTGTGGTTGGGCGACCGGCTTCTGCCATGGCTTCCCGCTTCCCGACCCAGGTGAACTCGTAACTTTCCTGCCCTTCCACAATATCTTTGGATAACACTTGTTTCAACTTTTCAAAATTAATGGCGGTTTTTAGCATCCCGTGTTCGTCACGGGCTTCCGTCAAAACCTCCGGGAAAAGCTTCCCTATTTTTTCAATATTACCTGCGGTGATGTCCTTGGAGGACATGTTTAATTTTTCTATCATTCTTTTTCCGCCCCGTTCTCGTCATTTTTGAACTCTTCAAAACTCATGACTCTATATTGAAGTTGCTTCATTTTGTTTTTTAGCTTTTTATCGTCTGTTAAAAGAATACAGCCATCGACAACAGCAGTGGTAGCGATTATTGCATCCTTAACATTTTTACTTGATTCATTCAGTAACGAATTATATACTTCGCTTGCTTTATCAGATGGAATACGCGAGCAGTCAAGACGGTTGTGACCGATTATAAACACAGCATCTGTTACAAATCTAATCCCCATTTTAGCAAAAGATAGAAGCAACCTCACTCGTTCTTCTTTTTTGGCATCAGGCATATTTGCTAATTCTTCAATTACTGTTGAACAAACATAAAAATCATACTTGGAACTTAATCCCTCAAATACCTGGACTTCTGTATTCAATATATTTAAGATGTTGTTGTCGATTAAAATCTTTTCCTTCATCTAGATTTTCCCTCCTTTAAGTGTTTCAATCTGCTTTAACATTTCTGCCCGCTCCCGCTTGTACGCCAGTTGCTTCCTCATGGATTTATCCGTCCGCATTTTCGTTTCTAAGGCTAAGGCTTGTTTGGTCAATTTTGCTATCTGTTCATTGATTTGAATGTTTTCTGCAAGATTTCCTATTTTTGCATGGGATATTTCAGAGGGCGCCACTTCCCTTACCAGATTTTCATAGACTTGATCTAAGTCATTTCCTTTAAATTCAATTTCCTCATCGTTAGACGATTCAAAACGCTTCCTGATAGTAAAGTGTTTGCCGGGAGCTGTGGTAGGCTCTTTAAAATGAATGATAAACGACTGCTTGCCATCACTGGATTCAATAATAAATGCCAAATACATCCCCATTTGTTCATCCAGATTTGCCATCAAAGAATGATTAATCTCCATCCCTTTTAGGACGATGTGCATGACCATAATCTGCTGGACGTTTTTTCCTGCCATAATATTAGTTGTGTTGGGGGCAATTTGATGGGTGATTTGGATTTTTTGAATTTGGTCTGTTAAATCCCGCTTCATCTCTGCCGATAAGTTTAAATTTTTCAACAGCATTTTCTTATCCATCTTCTGTGGCTTGGGCAACTGGGTCTGTGCTGGAAATTTTATCATTGGCTTTCACCGTCCATCACCACAAAGAAGCAAATGAGTTCAAAGTCTTCTATTCCTTCACTCGTTCCGCCAAATAAATCCACAAATCCGCCTGAAAACATGGCATCCATCGTATTGCTTTCCTCATGTTCAATGATGGAATGAATGGCATCTTGCAACAAGTCTGAATACTTCTCCATCTTCTTTCCATCGGCTGTTAGCTGATTATACTTGGAATAGGCTTCCTTTAAAGGCTTGGGTTCTCCCTTGCAGATTTTTCGCATGGTGCCCAGAAGTTGCTTGCTATCGCTTGGACTGATGACGGTTTCTCCCGCCTCATCCAAGTAAATTAAATAATAAGGATGGAGTTGATTTTTATCTCTATGAGGAGAGCCAGTATTTTTCAAGACAAATACAATACCCGGAGGGGTTTTAGCATCACTTCGTAAAACGGTTTGAAGGCCCAAGGGCGTTTTTTTGATTTCAGGATGCTTTTTTAAGTAACTGATTAAGTCCATCCGGTAATCTTCAAGCCCTAAGTCCATGATGGAAATCCCATTGTCCATATCTTCCAAATCCACCACTTCATCCTTTAGGCGTTGAAGCTGGGCTTTCCGATAGTCATTTTCCATGAGTTCATCATCACTGAGGATGTTGTCATCTGCCGTGGAGGCCAGGACGGAAATTTTCATCCGGGATTCCACCCGTGCTTTTAGGTTGATGTACTCGTCTAAGTCGATGTTCGGCCAAAAATTCACCATTTGGATTTGCTTGTTTTTAGAACCAATGCGGTCTACCCGACCGAACCGTTGGACAATCCTTACAGGATTCCAGTGAATATCGTAATTAATCATCAGGTCGCAGTCCTGAAGGTTTTGCCCCTCCGATATAACATCCGTCGCAATAAGGACATCGATTTCACGCGGGTCTTCAGGATACAGCTTATCTTTATTTTTGGATATGGGTGAGAAAAAGGTAAGGAGTTCATTCAATGCGTTTCCTTTAATCCCGACGGTTGACTTCACCCCACCATTCCCAGATACCTCAGCCGTATCCAGGTTATAATTTTGTTTCACATAGGCACTTACGTTCTCGTATAGGTATTTAGTGGTTGCTGCGAAGGCACTGAAGATAATGATTTTTTTGTTCCCTTCATTAATGGGATTGCGCATTTTTTCATCAATCACAAGGTAAAGCTGCTGAAGTTTTTGGTCTTCTTCTGGCGTGATTTTTTCAATCCTTCTAGCAAGGGCATCCAGTATCTGTTGGTCTTTAATCAGCTCTTGCTTCCATGTGAGATAGTCCATATCACGCAAATCAATCCGAACTTTTTTCCCGATACTTAAAAATTCAGAGTTGGAGTCCTCAATGTCCAGGTCACCTCCGGCTACTTCAGACGCATCTAAAAATCCATCCCCCTTAGAACTTTCAAATGCCTGAATGGTATTTAGGGTATCATCTACAAAAGCCTTGATGACCTCCACTAAAGTATACCGAAACGCATAAATACTGCTCTCCAACCGTTTCAAGAGATTTATCATCATAAGCTTGCGAATCCCACGTTCCCGTCCTGCTATGGTTGATGAACCGAAGTTTTCGACTTTTCCTTTATGATGCTTCTCATATTTATACAGCTTGCTCGGATAGATAAATTCAGACGGCATGTAAATGGCCAGATTCAAGTTGTCGAGGGATTCGTAAATGGTCTTGTAGTCAAATCCCAAATCCGATACCGTTAGCCCGGGAGCATAATTCCTCGGCTTCAAGCGGTTTGGAAATTCTCCAATTTCAGTGGTATCGTAAAATTCCTGGATATGCTTACGGGAACGGGCAATGGTGACGCTATCCAAAAGTTTGAAGAAATCAAAGTCCAGCATCTCAAGAAGGTTTGCCGTCGTCCGTTCTGCCGGTTCTGAATTTGACCAACTATTGTAAGCCTCTTGGGCCTGCCTAAAAATCCCTTCAATGGTTTTGTCGGTTTCAAGCTGTTCCTCCAGCGCTTTTGAATTCCCTTCATAAGCCAATGCCAACTGATTCCGCAAATCGTAAAAGCGGTTATTGACCGGGGTTGCAGAGAGCATCAGGACTTTTGTTTTCTTTCCTTTTTTAAGCACCTGCTCCATCAATCTGGAGTAACGGTTCTCCTTGCCTTCTTCTTTTTCTTTATCCGTCGATTCGCCGTTGCGGAACGCGTGGCTCTCATCAATCACTATCAAATCGTAATTTTCCCAGTTTAACTGCTCCAAATCAATCCCATTTGAATGTCCTTTTGTGCGGGACAAATCGGTATGGAAAAGCACGTCATAACTCAGCCTATCTTCAGCGAAAGGATTGGTTTTATAGTTGAACCGGTACTGATTCCAGTTGTTTTCCAGCTTCTTCGGGCAAAGGACCAATACATCAGTGTTAGGGCGTTTCAAATAATAAGTGATGACTGCTAACGCCGTAAAAGTCTTTCCTAGTCCCACAGAATCAGCAAGGATACAGCCATTGAATTTTTCCAACTTTGAAATAATGGAAGTAACAGCATCTTTTTGAAAAGAAAAAAGCATGTTCCAAATTTTGGTTTGCTTAAATCCTGTTAAATCGTTGGGTTGATAGGACTCGTTAAGGTCTTCCAAAAATTCGCTGAAAATATTGTAAAGCATCACATAGTAAAGGAATTCCGGGGAATTTTCCTTATAGGCGATATTAAGGCTCTCAAGGATGTCCTTTGTCACGTCATCGAAATTTTTATCATCCTCCCAGTAATCTTCAAATTCCGTTAAGTACCTTTGGCTCATCGGGGAATCAAATAAATTCCTTTTCCGTTTCAATCTTACCGGCTCGTATCCCAGTTCTTTACGGTCAAAATTTTTCAGTTTATCTACTGCATAAAGACTGCCATCAGGATTTTTAATTTTCAAACCATCCTCAATGGGTTCATCAGCCAGATTTATGGATTTAAACTTGGCCTTCTTCTTAATCCAATCGGCACATTCTTTGGCAATAGCCTTTTGATTCAATTCATTTAAAAGCTTTAACTCATATTGCTGCCCAAATATGGAACGTTCCCGCTCACTTTTTGGAATCGTATATTCCCGGGCCTCGGTCTTGGTTTCATCTGTCAGGAAGGTAGGCGAATTAAAGATGAAACTCAACTCCTCTACCCCAACCAACTGCTCCTTTAATTCATAAAAAGCATACATAGAAAACGTGGCTGCGGCTATTTCAACCTTGCACCCCTGCTGGATGACTTTTTTAAGCTCATCCCCAAGACGAAGCGTCCTATTATCAATTTCCAAACATTCGTCCCCCCCTTCTGTAAATTTGCTTGTTGAGTGCCATAAACTTGTAAGTTAATGACGCGATGGCCTTCTCTTTTATTTTCTCATTTTCGGCACTTTTCATCAAGGGAAATGACGGATTATTTACGCTTATGGGCATTAAGTTGGGTCAATATTTACAGATAATCCCAAAAATGGTTGTTCCTAATTCGTGTCCCCACTTTTGCTTTTTAAAGTGGGGGCATGTTTTTTTCTTACAAGTATTCGGTAGCACAAATAGTGTAATTTTTAGCAGTGAAGACCATACAAAAAGACCTTAGTTCCTAGTTGGATTCTAAGGTCTTTTGGTGTTATTCTTCTTCTATCAGCCTTCGCCACCGATGGAGGGTACTAATGCTTACTCCGCTTTTTTTACTGGCTTCGAAGTAGGTCATATCATCGAGGAGGGCGATGGCTTGGCGGTGTTTATCGGTGATTTCCAGTTTGGGGCGGCCTTCTTTGAAATCCGGATTTAGGCGGGCACGGTCTTTCCCTTCGGTGGTGCGTTCGATGATGATGTCCCGTTCCATTTCGGCAATGGATAGCAGAATTCGGAGGATGAACTTACCCAGATAGCTGTTTTCGAGGGTGCCAATGTTGAGGACTTTGACGATGATGCCCTGCTCTAGTAGCGGTTCAATCACGTTGAGGGCTTCCCGGGTGTTGCGTGCGAAGCGGTCAAGTTTGGTGACGATGACGGTGTCGCCACCTTTTAAAAGTTGCAACAGATTTTGGAATTGTTCCCGTTGGACGGACTTGCCTGAAATTTTCTCCTGAAAAATTTGTTCCACCCCATTTTGGACCAGTTTTTCCACTTGAAGCGATAGGTCTTGCCCATGGGTCGAGACCCTTGCATAGCCATATATCATAAAAATAACCACCTTTGCAATCAAGTAGTGAATTTAGCATTCACCCATCTTAAGATTTGTAAGGTTGTTAGGTGTCCCCTCAATTTTTCTTTTTGAAGGTTTGGGGGGCTTTTTTTAG
>Ga0268261_10002190_pt1 | contig 13923 bp, 9 predicted proteins | sample TergutNc150P1_FD_190353 | JGI IMG/M metagenome (GOLD analysis project Ga0268261, IMG submission 190353) | Nasutitermes corniger P1 segment gut microbial community from laboratory colony in Florida, USA - Nc150 P1 (SPAdes) (version 2) | ecosystem: Host-associated > Arthropoda: Insects > Digestive... | reverse complement strand
CTCTACCTGACAACGCACGACACTCACAACAGACAAATATCCATGCCCCCGGTGGGATTCGAACCCAAGATCTCAGCAGGCGAGCGGCAGGGCCGCTCACCTGCTGAGATCTTGGGTGCGTGCGTGTGTGTTCGTGTGTTTATGTTCGCGCGCGTGCGGTGTTTTTTATATATATATATATATATATATATATATATATATAAAGGTTTGTAACTCACTTTAATGCTCATCGTTAGGTGTGAAGGTCTGACACCTAGGTAACCTGATGATTGAAAAGCCTTCATTTTTGTCATAATTCCCTTGTTTGAATAATTTAAAGTTTGGTTGGTATCATAGCACTTTATTGGCAGCATAGTTCCTCATTACATTACACTGCTACACGGCACAAAAGTTATGTTCAATGGAATGAAGTTATGATTTTGGCGAATGTGTTGGTAAATATATTTAATTGATGTGTTGAAGATGGAAACATAACATTAACTTTGCTGTGCTGGAATTAAGTGCCTAGTGTGATGTGCAGGAGATGGTATTTTAAGTTAGGGCTGCATATTGAAGGCCATTGTATGCTGTTGGATCTGACTTTAAGTATTGTGAGCATCACACTGTGATGGGTATACCTGACAGGCACCAAAGGGTTGAAAATCATGCCACCATTACAAGTGTCTGGGACATGTGCTTCGTATTTTGGTGCTCATGGTAGAGTACACATGATTAATGGCTGATGGCAAGGTAGGGGGGAGCTCATTCTTTTACCTGTAACAAGAAACTTTGGGCAGAAGTGGTTGGGTTATCAGGCGATCATGCGAGTTTCGAGTCATTTTTATTGGAATTTTTATGTTTGCAGGAGATGGTATTAAGTGGATGGCAACTTGTTCGCCGAGCTGGAGATTTGGAGACTTCATTCAAGTTCCATCGCAGTGTTAAGATAGAACCAGGTGCAATAATCACGGTTTGGTCATCTGACTCAGGTCAGACTCATGAGCCACCCTATAATATAGTCATGAAGGGCCAGAAATGGTTTGTTGCTGACACCATGAGTACAACACTCTTCAACAATACTGGTGAAGTAAGTAATTTGTGCTGAAGATTATTCTTGAAAATATGTATTCACATGGAAGAGGTAAACGGAGAATATTTTTAAATAGATTTCTGCGTGAATATCAACAGAATACACCAAAGAAACACAAATGATTGGCATAAAAATTTACAAGCTTTGTGATTCTGCAGCAGGGATTCTTAAATGTGGGATGTGACATGTTCCCAGAATACAATATAAACCTGTAGCAATTTGCTGGCATGCAGAGTAGGTGCTGGTACTTTTAAGGTTGCAAAGCTGTTGTGACATTGTGTGGTGGGCAAGGAAATTTTCTATGGTACTTTCAAGCCAAATTGAAAATTAATATGTAAGGATTTTGGGGAGATATTGAAATTGAGACTGGGTGGCATTAAAGGCTAGGGTGAAAGGTGACTTGCAAATAGTATTAAAAAAAATGAGGTATTTTGGTCAGTATGCATTTTTCTGCAACAGAAGGTAGAAGAGCATGTAAAGGGCCTGATACCAAGTATAGTACAGGACAACAGACATTTGGGGTATGTGGACCAATGTGTCCACATGGCAGCATCTTCTCTGTTAGGAGATGGACATGGAAATAGATGAAGCCATTTTTCCATCTCCTGGACTTCTCTTCTGAACAGTTTCATTCTGCCTTTCTATTGTGGTTCAAAATTATCATGCCATATTATACTTGCATTGGTCAGTGACCTAACATGGTGCAGGGTCCTCAGCCTTGCACTGCCCAATGGGGAAAACAAATGTCTTCCACCAGCCAGCCTTGATTTACAGTACAGTGCACATTGGTGTGGAGTGTGGTGTCAGGAAGGAAGAAATAGGGACAAATTTTGGAAGTCCACATTGCAACATGGGGTCTCTTAGTCCATGTTCTCAAGGTGTAACACACCAGATTAAATTTCTGAAGACTGATGCTACAGTGATGAAACTTAAATATTACCACCGTCGTGATTGAACTGATATTTAATATTCAGTCAGAGTGTACAGTTAGCAAAACTATATTTTTATTTTCGTTGTTTCATGCTGAATGTTTGAGCTGTAAACAGCCCTTTTCAGGCATTCTGTTTAGATGAATATGTCATTGCACTTTACAGTGCCAGTTGCAACTGTTACTGTCGAGTAGCAGTACACTGATACAAGGCTAAGGGGGTGTGGATATTATAAACAGGACTGGTGAGATAAGCAGAGGTGTTTTTGAAGTGTCTTCAGGCACCAGTATTTCACTGTCATTTTGACATTTTGTGCAACAAGAAAACAAAGAATGTCTGCCAGAAGGGAATTAAAATATTTTTAGACATCAAGAATTTATATGTTTTGAGGCTCTTACTGGAGTGGTGATGCAGGTTGCAGTCTTCTGGCTTGTGTCATGTAGCCTTACATACTGTTGCAGAACAGACTGCAGCTTATACTGATGTATGAAAAACATACTATACAATACCATTATATACAGCCGTCTTGCTGAGGATCAACCCTCGGGTTCAAAACGTGGAAGACATTATAAATTAAAATATTATTTTAGAAAAGGTGCATTTTTTGGGTTTTATTGCATAATTATATGTAGTCTGTCTCAAAAGTAATGAGAGTGATTTTTTGCATAGTGCAGAAGGGCCAGAATGGAAAGCGGTGGTCAAGGCAGGTGGAGGGGGAACCCAGGTATACAATTTGACCTTCCTCAATTGAGTCCGTGCCTTTGTAGCATTCGGTACAGTAGCAAAGTGCGTAGTAGTTTTTATGTCTTGTCATGGGCGAAAATGCAGAGGAGTCTGGAGCAGCATTACGCGATCAAGTTCCGCGCGAAACTCGGAAAATCTGGTTCCGAAACGTTGCATTTGTTGAGGACAGCTTATGGGGATGTTGTTTTGTGTTCAGCCCAAGTCCTCAGGTGGCACAAGGCATTCAAGGACAGAAGGGAGAGCATTGAGGATAAACAGCATACAGGGCATCCTTCAACTTCAAGAACTGAGAACAATGTGGCTTGTGTGAAGGCTCTTCTGGACAGGGACCGACGTTTGAGTGTGCGGTTCATGGCAGAGGAGGTAGGACTACCAAAAACAGACGTCCACCGAATAATTACAGAAGATCTGCACATGAGAAAAATTGCAAACACGTGGTTCCTTCACCACAACAATGCGCCAAGTCGCACATCATTCGCCGTGAGGGAATTTTTGGTTCAGCATAATATCACAACGCTTCCCCACCCACCGTACAGCCTTGACTACTTGGCTCCGTGCGATTTCTTTTTATTCCTCAAGCACAAAACCCACCTCAAAGGACATCATTTTGGGACAGTTGAAAATGTCCAGGCAGCTGCGACGAGGGCTTTGAACAACATCTCAAGTGAAGACTTTCTCCACTGCTATGAAGAGTGGCAGCAACGCTGGAATCGCTGTATTCGATCACAAGGAGCCTATTTTGAAGGTTTTAAACTGTAATTGCATGTATGTTCAATAAAAAAATTTATTTTAAATCACTCTCATTACTTTTGGGACAGACCTTGTATTACAATGCATAGTGCAAAAAACATAAAGTTTGTTAAACAGCAAAGAGGCATTTTTAGACAAGCATGGTATGTTTGAGTTCATGTCTTTGGGCGTGTAAGAAATAATATAACAGGACAGTGTTTTCACTTTTGGGTGATAATCTTTTAAAGACTGTCTTCACATGTGTGAACTCATACTGGAAAAGACCCCTTCAAATTTATTTTATATATTTAGGCAACAAGGAAATATACTGCATTTTCAAGGCATGCTGCATAATCTTTTTATTATCCACAAAATTGTGTTATTTCATAATTTTATTTTTGTCTGGTCATCTAATATGTTTTTATAAACCATGTGCTAAAATTTAAATACCCACCCCAGTAGGATAAATGTTAAAGGTGTACTGTATCTGTATTGCAGTAGGAAATTATATCATTTGCGTAATTTTGGTATGCTTGTTTTAGGAAATGGCAGTTTCTGAACGGAGGCGCCAGCAGCTCTCCAGTTCTTCGTCACGCCACCGAGAAATATCTGGTTATCTTTCTTCACACAGATCATTGGACATTGGTTCAGAAGATCTTTACCATCAACAGGTACTAGTGTACAGTATTCTTAAATGAAAACATGCACAGATATTTTGGAGTGAACACTGCAGAAGTTGACAGAAGAAGCCAATATGTGACAGTACCAAGAAAAATATTTTGTTTAAATTAAAGTTAATTGATTCATTCAGCAGGACATAAAATACTTGTGATGTGGAGCAGTGCATGTGAGAAGGTAACATTTCTGTAGCCGTTCAAATTCCCTGCGTGTTAACGGAACCCAAAGGTGTGGTGCTACATTTACAAGAGCTTGCCATTTCCCTTTCCCCAGTCCTGAGCCTGGTGATTTTCAGTCAGTCAGTGTGTGTGTGTGTGTGTGCGCGCGTGCGTGCGTGCCCCCCCGATCTGTACCTTGGGTCTTTTAAGTGGGATCTTTCTTTCATTTCTCTCCACAAGAACCCTCTATGATTTTCACATCTCCCCCATAATGTGCACATCCCCCATGCATCTCATCTGTCTTTGCTTGATCGCATGAATAATAATTGGTGGCAAAGACAAATCCCAAAGCTCCTCATGATGAAATTGACTGCTGCTTTTAGGTATCTTCCTCAGCACCATGTTTTTGAACACCCGCAGTCTTTGTTCCTTCCCTCAGAGACACAACAGGCAGAATTATGGTTTTATGTTATTTGTCTACAATTTATTAAATGGTACGTTCAGTAGCCCAGATTGTATAGTGTGGCATGTTCATATTTTTTAGTCAGCCACATTCCTGTCTGCTGTTCAAGGAACTCTGTTGTGTATCTATCATTCCGTCTTTGGTTTGCATAAATACTGTGTATTGTCCCTGTGAGAATATCGTGTTTTACAGGACCTTTTTGTGTTGCAGGGCGATCCCCAAGGAGAAGACCGGTGCAAAATAATGTGAAATTACAAAACACTTGGTTTGTTGTCCCTAAACAACACTTCACAAAGAAAAGCAATGAGTGGTTAATATTAGATTAATTTCAGTGTTACATTCAGTGACGAGGCTTGCTAAAGGGCTTGCCATCATTCAGGTGGTTGAGTTCTATATTTTAACAGGAAAGTGTCATGTTACCTGCCTGTGCATGGTGATTAATATCCACTGAAGTGGTGCTGTTATCTCCACAAGACCTAAGAGTTGTTTTACAAGTGGTAGTAACACCTGTTAACTGATCTTAATGCTACCACTTCTGATTTCATGGAACATCTTCATAGAGTAAAAAACAGTGTGTGCTTTTGTGTCTCTGTTACTTTTGTTTGTGACATCTTTTTTAAAGAAAAGTTTATTTTGTTACACATTTTCTGAACTCTCCATTTTTTTTTTGCTTCGAAACATGCACAGCAGATCTTTCATAAAATGCTTTATGTCTCAAGAAATTAGAATTAGTAGTGAATTAATTTAAGTAGGAGTAATATGTAGGGTCTGGTATATTAACAAGATATTGATACTTCGGTAGTAATTCTTGTGCTGTTCTATTTTTGATGGAAGTATCTATAGTTCCAGAAAAGGTTGCATTAGCAGTAGCAGTTACTCTATGCAGCAGTGAACTTTCTCTTCCAAGTTTGTTTCTTCCTATTACAGTGAATAGTAATGTACAAATGGTTTTTAAGTGAGGTACTACTAAGAAACATACTTAAGTTGTGAACATATGGAATTGCTGTGGTTTTCATGTTGCTTTCCACTGCCACTTAGTAGTACATTTCCTACATGAGTGAAGATTTACATAATCGGGAGTTTATTGATCAAAGTATGGCTTGCTAATTGAATTGTTACCAGGCCTCATCATTTTAAACAATCCAAACCCATGAAAAGTTGTTGATGGGATGTGATCTGCATTAAACAACTTTTTAGATCATTCGTATTTTTCATGGCACTTCGTAAAATGAAACTAAGTGACTGTGTTTTGCCAGGGTCTTGAATTTCAAGATGCAGGTGTACTGCCAGCAGTATTTTGTAGCCCTAGGCTGCTGAATATAACACAGTCATCAGTGGATTTTGTCGGAGAATTCCAGAATAAAGTACAACCCAGTTGTTGGAACAGAACTGCGGGTACATGCATGCACATGTGTGCGTGCACATGTGTACACATACACACACAGTCCCCCTCTGCCTCTTTGTTATCGTGGCTGTCCTTGGTGCTGAGCCTTTCAGTGCCTGACAGATTTGTTTTTGTTCATTAGCAAAGAATGTCATATGGGATAGGTCTGGAGCATGTGTTGAGGTCAACACTTAATTCTTTTTTTTTTTATTTTTTGTTATTATTTTTGTTTCTAAATCTGTTCCGTTTCTTTCTTTTATTGCCACCTTTATTACTTCCACATTTCCTCTGGTCTTGCTGAGCACAAGCAAAATAACACTATATAAACATGGATCATACACCCAAATACAGTACTATATACATCATAGTAAACTGGTAGAGATGGTGTCAGTCACATCAACTTGTATACAGATGCATTACATTGACCAAGCATAAGGTTTACCAGCTGTATCATGATTGTAAGTGCGGGCGCGTCTGTACATGTAGATTTTGAATGTGGTTCTTGCACACAGCAAGTGATTTGCACCAAGGTAAATATGACGCGGATATTCTTTGCTGGTTGAGAAAGACTGTCAGTGTTTTAAATTCATGATTGCATTATTATTTGTACAGAAGCAAGATGTGGCATACTTTCACATACCAGGAAACATTTGGCTGATCTGAGTACCCTATTGTAAGCAAGAATATTTATCCCAGTAGTAATTTGAATTTGTATTCAAAAGTTGTTGATAAGACCATTTTTGCACACATTACATCGGTGAGAGAATTCATCATAAGAGAGAAAAAAATTTTTCTACTCATTTCAGTCAAGCCAGTTTCCTTCACACCTTCCTTTGTAGTTAAAAATCAGTTCTGCTTGAGCAGCTGAGAGACTTTGTTGCATAGTCCGCTGCCATGTTCTTTGAGTTAAAGACGCATAATAAGTTGGCCACATTGTATCAAATAATGTATGGTATCAAGGAGGGAAAATTTAATGCATATTCCCCGAATGACGATCGTAGTGGCTCGTGTACATCCAGACATACATACAAACCATTACTGGCCATAATGCACATTTAAAAAATGAGTATTAGTGCATTATTGCAACCATTTGTCTTGTCTGTGCACCAAATGCAGCAGTGAATTAATGTGTCAGTTTAATTTTGGCTTAAATAGGCCTTTGTTGGGGAATCTAATCAGAATAACGAATACTGAGTTTCAAACAGTGCACGAAGAACAAGTGTTTGATGTTGTTCAGATTCCATACATATTTTAAAGCTGTGTGGTGTAGTTGCTCTTAGCATTGTTTTCAAATCGATAATTTTTTTAAAACAGGACTGTAATGTACTAGATTCATTCTACAGATGTCTTGTATCCATGAATTCATTTTCTGATGTGAACAAGTCATTGCTGTGTGTGAGCTGCAAATAACAGGGTTATGTGAACTGTGTTGCATAATTAACAGTTTTCTCATGAGAAGAGGGAAAACAGTTAAATGCACTGTGCTGAAACAAAATGAAATGAAAATACTACAGTGTGATGATATGGGGTGTATGAAGCATGGTTGTTTAGAGTTCTTCATCTTAAAGTAGAAGTATTTGGCTTCAAAGCCAGAAAATATGGTTCGGTTAAATGGTTGAGTACAGTTTTTCCACTTCCCATCAACCAGCTGTAAATGACAAGGAGGTTGTGTGTGTGTGTATGTGTTTGTGTGTGACCACCAAGGAAGCACACAATCATTTGGCTGAATCCTAACTACAAGGTTTTTATATATTCATATTTCAGACAAAGGTGTTAAGACTGTAATAATTATGTGCAATGCCATTATGAGAAGCATAGGAAAGCTATGCGTGAAACTAGCACATAGGGCATTGACATATTTTGAGTCACTTAATTTATTTTATGAATTATATAATTGATGACATTTTCAGTATGTATTTCAGTCATGAGTATATTTGATTATCATAAGGTGTTGTATTGTCACTTTTATTATGTATTATTACTGCTGAAGTAACTGTGTTGCAGGGAGCATTGATGTATAACAAAACTAATTTAATAATAAAATAGGATTCCCTGGATTATTGCAGACTTATATTTCTTGGACTTTAATAGCCTCTAGGAGACAAGTTTAAATGCTGATTGTATCTGTTGATGGCATGAGTTTTACTGGCTTAGTGTGCACATTTAAATTGTTAGCAAGTAAACACACACACACCAGCATATTGCATGCTAGTCCATTTACCCATTCATTTTAGAGACTTTGCATATGATCTGTTAGGATAATAAGGCTAAACTTACCAGATATTGTAACATTGTATTAGGAGAAGATACTCTTTAACATCCACTGAGTTTGCTGTCTAAGCAGCGCATCACATTTGAAGCAGAACTTCACTGAGTTACAAGCTTGGGGGTAATGATGTGGGTTTAACCATTTGAAGTGCATTATGCAAATATTTGGGCCTTTGCTGATGGTCCTGACAAGCCATGGCACAACTGCAAGCTACATTTTAAAATTTCCTGCTTGTTTCACCTTTGTATTGACATGTGGTAGAAATTAAGTGTTTCATGTCTTTCCCTTTGAACTACTGGTGGGAGTATGTGTAACATTTGTGACATTAATGGCATCTGGTTGTCTTCAACATTTAATCAAGTGTTGCCATCAATGATGAAAGTATTAGGAAATGCTTTCATGATTTAGTGTGAGAGGGCATTAAAAATCAATTCAGAAAATGCCCTCTAGTTCTTTCATATTTTTTTGTTGTTGTTGTTGTTGTTGTGGGCTGAGATAGTGTAGTCAGTATAGTGACTTGCTCCAGTTTGGGCAGTTTGAGGATTGAACACTGGTGCAGGTGAGATTTTTCTGTGCCTGCCCATACTGGTCTTCAGGCCAAACAAGCCTCCTGTACTGTGGGTGGGTATCTGGTCTAGTTCTTGGGGGTATAGTAGCCAGGGTGTGGCATTTTCCTTTACTATTCTTTGTAATGTGATACTACTCAATGTGATGGCAACCCAATGGCTATAAAGGGTTAACTTTTATAAAGTATGTAACAGCACATGGGGAAATAGGTACTATGTAGTTACATTTCTGGGGATATGTTGACAGTCACTGTACGACATTTTTAAATGCTGCAAATTATACAATAACCGAACAACTTGCGGTTTGTGGTGGTTTTGATTCCTGGTAGGGCAAGAGATTTATCTTTTCCCCTCCACCCTCCACAGCGTCCATGCTGGCTCTGGGCCCATTCACCTACAGTCGGTGGGAAATGGGTGCTCTTTCCCCAGGGATGTCCCATTTGCTTTCACGGCATGCATAGGGACAACTTAGTTTTTAATGAGTGATGATTTTGGTCAAAACTTTACCCAGCTGTGGGGCAGAACCACATGCATGTAATTGCATTTGTGATACTGTGTTGTTATGGGCAAATTTTAGCCTATCATCTTCAGCGTGATAATTACACATACATAGGAACACAAGAAACATTTGATTACTGGCACTTACTAAATCATATATTGCCATATTCTACTTAAAAGTATGTGTTTGGTGGCACTAACTATATTATTAGCAAGAAGTAAGAAGACGTTACAGTTACTACTCATGAATATTTCTTCAGAGCTTTATGCAGAATGGTGGAAAACATAGCATAAGGTAAACCCTCTACAATTTGTGTTTGTGTGTGTGTGTGTGTGTGTGTAAATGATCTGAAGTGTATGGATCATGATATACACATACACATGATCATTGCACTATTGTGTGGATGTATTACATACCCACATGATCAAGATACTTCAGGTCATTTATTTCAGCATGAACAAAATGAAAAGGATATGAAATATTGCCATTCTTAAAGAAACCTGTAAAATGTTGCTTAAAATTTTTTCTTACCACCACAGAATCAACAGACACATGACTAGATGATGTTCCATATTCTGAGTCCCTGCCTCATAGAACAAACTGTAACACCATTGCTTTATATTACATGTACATCGCAGATCACAAACCTCTTGAATAGGTGATGACATACAGATAATTGTACTTCTGAAGTTGATAGTACATAATAGCGATAACTACTGTGTTAAAAGGTTTAAGGTGATCTGCAAGTATTGTCATAGACCCCGAAGTTTCTGAGTTCTGTTATTCCCACTTCATAATTTTTTAGTGTATTTTGATTTAAAGTTATTTTAATGTATTTAGTTTTCTAAATGACGTATTTGAACTAACTATAAATTGTATCATGCTGTAAGCCTAATGAATAAGCAGTTTCATTATTTCCATTTGGTTTACATGTCTTCTTCCTGGTGGGGTGGGTGCAGAACTGGGTGCCAGGGGGCTCCTTCCCTTGGTGTAAAGGTGCCATGGTGTGTAGCTGGCGACACATCTAGTTAAGAATGAGTGGTGCTATACCTGTATTCCACATGCCTTAATGGTGTGCACAAGAACAGCTTTATTTTTACTTTATCGTGTATGTAGTGTGCTTGTACTACAAATTTTAATTTAGAAGTTATTTATCTTCAAGACAGTTGTTACTTGGAGATGTTAGAGAAAGAGTAATTGTTGAAAATAAATCACATGACCCTCTATTCTGCATTTGTGAAAAGTGAATAACAGGAAAGTAAGTAACAGGCTTTTGATTGTGTGAATCATGAAATTTGGTAGCTAAATTACATTTCTATGGAATTCAAGGAGTATCTGAAAATTTGTTCAGGTTCTATTTAACAAAGAGAAAAGTAAAATCACCTAATTCAACTAAAATTTTCTTTGACAGGGATACAATGAAACAGAGTTCACAAAGGATCAATTCTAGTGCCTCGATTGTTCATAATATGTATAAATGACCTTCCCCTGATATATTCTGTATCAGAACCAATATTATTTGTTTATGATACTAGTGTCATAATTTCAAGCTGAAATTTTGAAGATTTCTTTTCAGTGCCAAATTTATTTCTCTCTCGTGAGATTAAATGGTTTTCCTGCTAATAATTAAGTTCTAAATTTAGATAAAATGAATATATTGAAATTCATAACAAAGAATCATATTTGATATAATATATTGACTATATAGAAATGTATATAGAAACAACAGCGAATACAAAATTTCTTGGTTTACAAATTGATAACCACATAAACTGGAAGAACTGTATTAAACAAAGGATTCCTAAGTGAAGTGGACCATGTTATGCAGCTAGGTTGATGTTCCATATTTGTAACATTAACAATCAATTCAATTTCCTATGCATATGTTCATTCTATTATAAAATATGAAACAAATTTTTGGGGGTAACTCTTCCAATAATGGGAAGATTTTCACTTCACAAAAGTAGCAGTTATTTAAACAATTTGAGATTCTGCCTTTTCCATTGTTGTATATACTGTAATTATCACTAATCAAGAAATTTTTCAAATAAAAAATCTATATACAGTATTAATAAAAGGCATAGGCCTCATCTTCACACACCAGATGTGAACCTATCTTGTTTTCAGAAAAGTACATTCTATGCTGGCATAACAGTTTTCAACAGTACCACCTATTGTGACATTCCTCAAGAATACCAAGGCAAAGTTTCAGCAGCCTTAATACAATAGCTACATACACAATACTTTTACTCTGTCGACAAATTTTTTTATGTGGAAAGATGACTTGTAATACTATTTTGTAAAATGTATTTTATACCGTAAATTTGTACATTCGTGTATTTATGACTTGTTCCACGTCCTACTGTCTTTATGACCCACTTAAGGATCCATGGAATGTAATGTGCATGTATTTCTGCAGTAGTAGTAAGTTACAGGAGACTTCATTATTGTACATTATGTATAACCTGTAATGATTTTTTGTGTGCCGTTTTTGTAACATGAATGCATATAAAATCCAGCAAGCGGAATATTCGCACCCAACGTACACCGACACGGCGAACACAGCAAGTGAGGAAGACGGATACCCACAAGCCCAGAGGACCGTGTAGACCATCATCCGTTGCGCCGTCAGCTAGCAGGCGAACGGTTGTGGTGTGTGCGTTCCGTGGACCACTGGTACAATCGAGTCGTTTTTTCTACAAGCAACCGGCGCGGAAATCACGGGCACCGTTCCGAATTGTACAATGCGTAACCACGGATCCGACTGTGCACTGGTTGGTTTTGTCCGTGGTTTCATCGTATGCATTTAGCTAGGTACTGTAGGAAAGTGGTTGGCGGTTTAACGTTCACCCCAAATACTGATGCGATGACTGCATACAAACGTGTACAGGTAAAATTTGCCGTTTGTTATTAATTGGTAGTTACATATTACAATATGGAAATACACATTATTTTTCTACTGCCTGTTTACAAACATAACCTATAGGTTCATGATAGCGTGATTGTTGCGGTGGTCGGTATTTAGATTACGATGTTATGGTATGAGAAGCTTTATAATTTGGCAGAGTGGTAAAAGCGTTTCGGAGGAACCTGCTGCCTTCATTTGCAGCGTAGATGTGTGACATTCTACAAGATCATAATCTGAATAAACTACTTTTGTAACGACACCACCTAGAAGTGTGTTGAAAACCTTACTGTAATGTGAATACAATAGATTTTTATTGGCATGTACTATTTTCGACGTAAGTGTGTTGTCTAATGTATTTTTTATTTTTATTTTAGCAATGGAATACATTTGCGCGAGTTTGGCATATCTATGATGCTACTTGGCAAAATCCATTTCAGTCTGCACAGAAAATAGTAAAATATCTTAAGGGTTTACACAAGCCAATATATCATCCTCTCAGTAAGTATGGTAATCGGTCATGCATCTTATCTTGGTTGATTTTAGGAATTGGTCAAATTTATTTCAGTTCAAAATTTTCATAATTTTAGATGTTGCCTTATGTTGTAAGTGACATTCTTTCCACTGAAGTAAAGTAAAGTAAATTAGTCTGTGTGCATGCCATGATGTCTTCATTGGAGATTAGACATGTCCAAACTCATGTACACAACATTTTCCAAAATATAAGATGACCTTCCAGACAGTCTTCATTTTCAGGAAGATACCCTTACCAAACGTGTTCAGCTTTGTGTGCAGTTATAAGGTCATCACATCATTTTTCAGGTGGTTAATGAGGAAAAAATTATCTCATACCAGGGTAAATTCAATAATACTATAGTGTAGCTGTTTTTTATACCTGTAATAAAAGCAGTATTTGTAATTGAATATGCAAATGTAATCATGACACATTTCTCTGTGCCCATAGCAGTTTCATTCCGCATGTTACACCATTCCTGCCATGACAGATAAGGGTCACTTGTTCCCAAGTCAGTATGAGCAATGTGCATAAACATAAGAGAAAAAGTAATCCACCAAAGTGCCTTTCTGTAATAGCAAAGGTTGTGGTTTGAATGTGTATAAATGAAGTTCAAATTTCAGTTTGTGCGTGTATAATCCAATGTTGGGGCTTGGGTCGTTATAAACTAGGGTTAGGCGTTTTATGTGTGAATGTTGGCAAATGTTACTATCATCATCCATGTTGGCTGCATGCTTTCAAAATAGTGTGTGTGACATAAGATGCAAATGTCGGGGTTGGTTTTGCAACACATACAACAATTCTTTGAAGGGTTTATAAGGAAATTGGTTTGATAAGGTCCATTAGCTATGTTTGTGATGTAGTGACAAGATGGTTTTTGTTACATTAGAAGCATGTAGCAGACACACATTCAGGTTCTTTAATGTCGCACCGTGCATGTTGCCACACTTGTTATACAATCCAACTCATGCACTATTCACACTTTAAAACACAATCACTTCAACATTTAAAACCAA
>Ga0268261_10002189_pt1:7500-13931 | contig 13931 bp, 4 predicted proteins | sample TergutNc150P1_FD_190353 | JGI IMG/M metagenome (GOLD analysis project Ga0268261, IMG submission 190353) | Nasutitermes corniger P1 segment gut microbial community from laboratory colony in Florida, USA - Nc150 P1 (SPAdes) (version 2) | ecosystem: Host-associated > Arthropoda: Insects... | reverse complement strand
GTGGTGGTGTTGTTGTAATCATCAGTGCCATCATCATCGTCGTCCACGTCGTCGTAGTCATCATCCATCATCATCATCATGAAAATATTTTCTCCTCTGTTCAGGGTTCTGTCGGCATGCCATGACAAGCCATCTAGGTTTGTCTACATCATGACAAGAGGTACGCGTGAATTCCTGGTTCCTGAGGACTTTATACCTTTGGTCCAAGATGTAGTAGACACACATCCGGGTCTCACATTTCTTAAAGAAGCAGCGGAGTTTCACTCCCGTTATGTACATACGGTGAGTACAGTATGCTTTCATTGATGTAGTATTTTAATTTCAAAGGCATATATTACAACTGTTCTGTAGGCCGTGTGTATCTTCATAGGCTTATACAGAGTGAGCTGAAAGTTCCTGTGCCCCTGTGCAACTGCATCCTGTTGGCACAGTCTTTTAATTTTTTTAATTTTGAAATTTATGTGGGTTTGATGAAATGAGAATTCTGCAATTGTGAAAATATAGAATGTGATGTTCTGGGTCAACAGCACCCTGTGTTCTCATAAATGGCTCTGAAGGGGAAGCAGATTTGTACCACCTACAAGAATACATGGTATCTTAACCCAGAAAACCGCACGCTAAACATCTGCATGACAGCCTTCACTGTGATACTGAAAACTCTCCCCACTCTCAGTTCTGCCATGGGCCTTTTCCTAGAGGATGGTCCTACTGCAGACACTGCACTACATTACAGTGTTTATGGTGAAAGATTAGATTTGAAGGCTATGTGGCCACTCAGGACCAAAAAAGATTGGATATTTAAATGTCTAAAAGGGATTCTATTGACCTTACATTTTTATCTTTGCTGTGAATTGAGGGATCCAACATGTATGACAGTACTTACACATTCCTTAATCTTAAAGATCTCATCACAGATTTAAGGGAAACCTTCCCTTTGGTTGAATATTGCATGTATTTGCAAACAATATACAATCTTTAGATGCATGTCTGTAAGCACATGGAGGTTATTTCTAACATGGGTAAGTGAAAACTGCATATCAGAACTTAAATATCTACAGGAGTAAGAGACAAACTAACCACCACAGTGTGAGCATTTATTAATATATTTTTCAGTGTGTTATTTAACAGCACTTTCAGTTTCTAAGATTATACTAGTATGGTGTTTGTGATGGATAGATGAGTGTGGAATAGTGGTGGAATGAGACTGACAGGGAAAATCCAAAGTACTTGGAAAAAAACCTGTCTCAGTGCCACTTTGTCCAACAAAAGTCCCATGTGGACTGGCCTTAAATCCAACCCAGGCATCTGCTGTGACAGGCTGGCACCTGGCCACCAGAGCCGTGACACGACCAGTACTAATGAAGCTCAAGTAGATCTGTTTTAAGGTATGCCAACAGGAACACTATCTTTAACATGTCACATACATAGTTCTGGAGGAAATGGTGATTCACAGAGCCTGTCCACAAGTCTAAATGTAGCAATCCTCCACTGAACTTGGTACTTTTATGATAGCAGACACCTGGTGAAACTTTGTTACATTCAAGGTGATGAACAGAATTGGATCGAATTTCCTTCTGCTGTAAATAACATGTTATGACCATCAAGCCAGAAGTACATATCGCTCATTTGCAGCAACAGTGTCACAACTCAAAATCTGTGATTTCTCAGGAGAAACGTTTAAAAGTTTTGAAGTGCTGTGAGTGCAATGATGACACACCTGCTCTCCAGTGGTAAGTTTTGCAAACTGCATTGTGGCGCTACACCTGTTCAAAGTGCATCTGCAAACATTTCTTTCTATACCAATAACTCAAAAATGTCAAATTTTGAGTTGTGACACTCTTGTCGCAAATGAGCGATATATGCATGACATATTGTTGATGATCAGTGTGCTTATTGTTTCACATGTGTCATAGGTAATTGCACGTATCTACTACTGCGTGAACAGGTCATGGAGTGGTCGCATTACATTGCCAGAACTTAGGAGGTCAAACCTCCTCCATGTTATACAACTTCTCGAGGAGGAGGAAGACATTAACCAAGTGACTGCATACTTTAGTTACGAGCATTTCTATGTCATATACTGCAAGTTCTGGGAGCTGGATCGTGATCATGATCTTTACATTGACAAACTGGATTTGACAAGACACAGTGATCATGGTGAGTGTGTTATTAATGTGAGTTTGTTATTAACCCTTAGGCCACTAATGTTATATATATATATGGAGCACCTATTCTTGATGTTTCTAGATCACACACAATGACGCACCACAGTCGGTAGGACTCCTCTGGACGAGTGATCAACTCGTCGCACAGACCTCTACCTGACAACACACGACACTCACAACAGACAAATATCCATGCCCCCGGTAGGATTCGAACCCAAGATCTCAGCAGGTGAGCGGCCTCTGGCTGCTCACCTACTGAGATCATGGGTTTGAATCCCACCGGGGGCATGGATATTTGTCTGTTATGAGTGTCGTGTGTTGTCAGGTACAGGTCTCTGCGACGAGCTGATCACTCGTCCAGAGGAGTCCTACCGACTGTGGTGCGTTGTTGTGTGTGATCTAAAAACATCAAGAATAGGTGCTCCATATATATATATATATGACATTAGTAGCCTAAGGGTTAATTATTTAATCCTTATTCTGCTAATGTGGAGAAAATGGTGAACTCCTAATAATGCCAGCAAATGGCAGATGGGATTTAATTCGGCGTTTAAAGGGTTAATGTGAGTATGTTATTTTCCTGAATATGACTGTAACTGCATTGAAGGACAGAGAGGCAATACTGATTCAGATATTATGGACATAAAATTAATTTGAAAACTTGCTGCACTATATCACAAGTTTCCACTCACAATTTGCTTCAACCATAAAATCTGTACACTAGTTATGTGGAAAATTTTAAAGTGTTTCAATCTCTTTGGTGACAGTTCACTGCATGGTTGAGTAGGCAATAAACCATTTTTATTGTCTGTATGATCTCTATAAAATCAAAATTGCGCTACACTGGGAGATCCACTCCATCAATGCATGATTTTCCTTTGTACTTTGCACAAGGGTTTATATCTGAATATGCAGTAGTAACTGCTCTGCGCATTTCGGTCTGTTAAAGGTAAATGCAGTAGGTGGGATAGTGTAGTGTGTATAGAGACTAAAGCTGTGGACAGGACATTTTGGCTTTTGAATCCCAAAAGAGAAGAGAGATTTTCTGTTGTATAGAATGTTCAGATAGGCTCTGGGGCCCACCCTGTCTCCTATTCAATGGGTATTGGGATTCTTTCTCTGTGGTAAAGTGGCTGGTGCAGGAAGATGATCACCCACCTTCTTTTAATGCTGAGGTTAAGAATGACTGGAGCTTTATGTATGCTTGCCCTATATTCCCTCATAGTGTGGACAGGGAAAACTCTGCCTTTACCTTTTAAAGGTAAACACACAGTTATTGGGATGAGTACTATGCTCTACTGGGTTATTACATAGCAAGTAGTGGTAATTTCTTCCCAACATTTTGGGACAACCTATTGGTCTTGAACCCTGAAGATGGGACCGATAAGTTGTCCTGTGACATTGGTAAGAAATTATCACTGCTCACTGCATAATAACCCAGAAGAGAGCAGTTCTCAGCTACTTTGCAGCGGAAGCCTGAAATCATGCACTCATTTGGGTGATTTATTTTTGTATTGTAATTCTGAACTCACTTTCTCATTTCAGTAATTTCATTATATTATGTTCATTAACTAGAGATAACTTAAAATGTGTTACTAACAGACAGTTCAAGAGCAGAAGGAAGGAAAACCGAGAGGTAAAATTAATTAACATGAAACAGTCAGTAAACGAAACTATTAGACAGTTTATAGCTGATTCACTAACAACATCTATTTTAATATTTTCCATATTTTCTTTGCATTGGACAGTTATTAATCAGTTCAACAAAATCCATTTAAGGTTAGTTTGCATATTTTACTCTTACATATACTACTAGTCGGAGGGTCCCAGGATCGATCCCCGGTCACTGGGGATTTTTTCCAGGGCATCAGACAGTTCCATGTGCCCTGGGGTCGGCTCAACCTCTAAAAATGAGTACCAGGATATTCCTGGGGGTAAAGACGGCTGGTGCGTAAGGGTGACGACCTTACCACCTTCATGTGCCGTGTGTCTAGAAATTCTGGAGCCTTAACCTACCAGAACCCCAAAGGCCACTAGGCCTGTAGTGGGATTACTTTACCTTTTACTGTTACATATTATTATCTCCTACATGTTTGGGCCCTTCCTGGATCATAACTGTAAAAAAAAAAACAGATAAAAGAGATGTATAAATCATATGTATGTATCATTAGGAAATGCAGCTTGTGAATGTGTCAAACATAGCATGTTTGGTATGTACAATATGAATATTAGTTAAAACTTGAAAGATTAAAATTATTATTAACAAAAGTGTGTTCAATATGAACATATAAAGTTGCAGTACAATATAAAATTTGCATTCAGACATTCAAACAATTTATCTTTATTTTTATTCTGCATTTTTGCCCATGTTTTCTAAGCCAAACTTTTCTAACGAAAATGATTTAATCTTTCAATGATACATCCATGTTGTGCTCCAGTCAGTTGCCTGTATGTAGACTGAAACTAGTAACCTTATAAATCTCTGTGCTGTGCATGACGGTTTATTGAATAAATATATATCAATATTATTTAAAAATTTGTCCTCCCTCCCATTCAGGCTAAATGTGGAATGTGTTTCATCTTCTCGATTTTATCACCCTAATAATATTTGGGAAAACATAGAGTGTATATTTTCTCTAACCTCATGTTATGTGTTGAATATCAGGACTTACCCGTGGTCATGTTATATGTTGAATATGTGGACTTACCTTCGGTCTCCTCATGTATTGTCCTCAGACAGCTTCAGTTTGTGTTATTCTCTTAGGGTGAGAGATCAAGTTTTGTACCACTATAAATTTAGAAATGCGCAAACGTTAGATATCATTTACAAGACTGGTGAAGTCCTATACATATTCACATCCTTTGTTGACTATGTCATAACCTAACCTTCAAAATATGTTTTATTTTTTAGCTTTGTGAGATTGATTGGTAGAAAAATTGTTCCGACTAGATTAATGATATGCATCTCACGGTGTTTTGTAACAAACAAGTACAGATATTTCAGCTTCCATAATTGACATAAATGTAGCAAAAAGCATGATCTTTCATCATCCCTACTTAATGCCATTTAAAACTGTGCCTTACTTTCATGCTCTTTCAGTTTAAAAATGATGACATACACACACAAACTTTTATGAGGTGTAAAAGTCCACTGCAATATTTTACATATGTATTTCATTCTCTTGCTGCTCTTTCACTCCAGTGGCTGAATACTTGCTCAATAAGTAATGTATAAATGTTTTGCATTGTGGCTTACAGCACTCTCATCACGCATAATAGATCGCATCTTCTCAGGAGCCGTGACACGTGGGCATCGACAGCACTTACATGATGAAAAAATGAGTTACACTGACTTTGTGTGGTTTCTTTTGTCTGAAGAAGACAAAACACATCCAACAGCTATTGAGTACTGGTTCAGGTAAATTTGATATATCTAATGGAATATAAAAAAATTATCTCCTCTTCAGGATTGGTGTTTCTCAGATATTATGCTACAGTACAGCTTTTTGCGGTATATTCAGTCCATATATGTTTCTACAGAATTAAGAACAGTTTACAAAGTGAGTTATCATTCAGCTCTGTTTTGTTATCCCTCACACTTTTTTTTTAAGTTGTTGCCACCACAGTATGTTATATTATGTCTCTGTATTTTTTGTGTGCAGTAAAATTAATTTAATCTAGCTACTGATAGGCTGGAAATCCTGATGGTTTGGCACTTGGGGAAAATAGTTCTCTGTTTAAGTATGATTTTTGACCAGAAGTTTTGCTCTTTACTTATTACTTTTTCCTGTACTTTCTGGACTTTATGGAGGTCATCAGGCCACTATAATATCTTGAGAAGATCCCAAAATGAATACACCATGTACTGCTGGCAAAATGAGTTCTTAGAAACCTGACATAATTGTGATGTTTGAAGGTGGCGAAAGCTAAGTGTGGTTGTGGTTTCATACAACACTAGATCATTAACTATCTAAGAAACAGAAGGACCATTTACAGTAGTTTATGGCATCATGTGAAAGTGTGGCGGGCCTTTTCAAGTGATAGACATTGAAAGAGCCTAAATTAGTGCAACTGTAAAAGGTGATGTATAAGTGGATAACAGCATTGTCTTCCAAAGGAAAACCCATGCATGGACTCATAATAATTGAAATAGCTTAGTCTTTTTATGATAAAATGAAAATAAGTGACAAGGCAAGTTCTCTGAGGACTGGGCTGAAAAATCCTTGGTTTGCTGGGTTAAAGGAATTCTATTCTACATCATTTTAT
>Ga0268261_10002189_pt1:0-2500 | contig 13931 bp, 4 predicted proteins | sample TergutNc150P1_FD_190353 | JGI IMG/M metagenome (GOLD analysis project Ga0268261, IMG submission 190353) | Nasutitermes corniger P1 segment gut microbial community from laboratory colony in Florida, USA - Nc150 P1 (SPAdes) (version 2) | ecosystem: Host-associated > Arthropoda: Insects >... | reverse complement strand
AGTAATGCTACACATTTGTAATAGTTTTTGTCCTGTCTGTACAATCTTCAAAAGCTTTTCCTTCAAATTTGTTTTGTATTGATTTATCACCAGCACTTTGGTTAAATGTAATATGAACAAAGTATTTGTTATAATGTTTGTTGAATGTACACTGTAATGGTGTGCACTGAGAAGGTGCATTCAATGGAAGAAATTAGAAATGATATGCTGATTTCCTTTTTTATGTATTTGTTGCCATAAGCTCAAATATTTTAAGTAAATATGTATATCTAAACATGTTGACCTACAAATCGTTGAATATATGAACTAATGATTATACACTTATGTAAGAATTGAACTGATGATTGTATAATTGCGTAAGAATTCTTGTTTAATTTTATCAAAAACCCATAATTTACAGGAAAAGTGAATTGACTGTAAAATGTACTTTATTTATCTAAAGTATTTTATAGAACATTTTTCACTCTAATAAATGTTTAGTAAGTTGCATTTGTGATATAAGCAGAAACACATTTGGTTACCGTCTAAAGTGTCCATTAATTTTATATTATTTTAATGTAAATTTGAAAGTGCTGAATGTTTGCAAAAATACCCACTGTCAAATCCTATAAAAATGTGTTTAATGGTTCTTGAGTTATTTTGTACATACAGATGGACAGACAAAATGAAGGACAGAGTGTTTTGATAGGTACTTCATTTGTTTGGAAATTGGAAAAAATGGCACGACTGCAGTGTGTTGATAAAAATAATAAAAAGTCTGTCAGGATAGCTGGTCTTCTTGTTGATACATGAACTCAGGTCCTCTCAAATACAAGGCATGAGTGGTAACCCTTCAACCATTATGTAAAGTGTCGCAACACACCCATTTAATATCTGCTAATGCCTTTAATGAATTGAAAATTATGTCACCAAGAGTGAGTGTGGCATAATTTGTGGAACTAGTATGGAGTGTGCCTGTAGGGGCTGAAGAAACCTGCAAAGTAGTCACTTAGTATAGTTACCCTCCTGACCAAGATTCTTAGGTCTTGAATGGGACTCCCCCAGCCACATAACTGTGATGTTATAACATATTAATATCGTGAACCCTTTAGGATCTGCCCATGCCTGCATAGTCAATTTCCAGTTTGCTTGGGCAAATTTTGTTTCTTTATTCAGTGAGTACTTACACCATGATTTGCCCAGTCATATCACAGTCTGCCTGGTTTTTGCGATCTGCCTATAACATGTGCACTAATGAGCAGGGCTTAAAGATACTGTTGTCCACTTACTTCAGGAGATTTATGAGTTGACAAGTAGAGATTAGCAACATTCTTGTATGATAACAGACTTTTCTTTGAGTTTTTCTCATTTATTTTAGGTTCATTTTAATATGGTAACAGTGGCATTCCTCTTTTATATCAGCTCCAGAACGGTCACATAAAGGAATGCAAATGCACTCGTATGGCAGTGATTGCACAATAGAATGAAGTTGGTTAGGGTGTAGGGGCTGTTTATTGATCATCGTTCTTTTAATCCAGTCTGCTTTTTTGTAGTGATAAAACATCAGTGACCAAAGTTTGGAGGTACTAAATAGTGAATAACTCTGCCCAACTTATTAGCAGTGTCACATTTTATGTCTCCTGAGTTTATGAGACAGTGACTGTTGTTAGGAGAAGTATAGGTGGGGTGCAGTTCTGCAGCTTTGAAAACATTGACCAGCACAAAGTTAAGAACATATCACAGGATTTTATCAAATATTGTACGCATTACCGAGACGGCAGCACACTTGGAGTAGGAACGCGCAACTGTCGTCTGCAAGGACGTGATTTCCTGTAGGCCACAAAAACAGGTGCTGGAATGAGAGATATAACGCTGTGGTGGATGGCCCCGCCGCCCGGTTGAACATAATATCCGTGATGTGACGCGAACACTCACCAGAATAAGGGATACGAAGCTGTGGCGGATGACTGTCGTCTGCAACGATGTAATTTCCGCGACGTTAGCGGAACTCCTGCTAGAATCGCGGATATAAGGTTGCCGCGGATGACTCCGCCGTCAGCAAAAGCGTAATGTCGGTGACGTCACGCGAACACCAGCAGGAACCACGGATATAAGGGTATCGCGGAAAACGGTCCCGCCGGCAGCCATCTTGTGCCCATGATTCTGCAGTGGCCCTTAAAGGAAAAGGGCCCAAAAGGTCGAAGAGGTGAAGAATTTCGGGCCCATACATACCCTACGGTCTCTTCCAGATCAAGGGGGAGACGTGTGCAAAATTTGGTTCTGATCGGTTCAGAAATGTGGATTTGTATAAGGTACAAACAAACAAACAAACAAACATTCATCCTTATATATAAGATTATGAGTATGTGTAGCCTTAGCTTAATTAATTAGTATTCAGCCCTTAGGCCAGTTTTAGCAGGAACCAGAACCCAGTCAGGCGACCGGTATGGCTCTGGCACACTGCATCCTGGGCAAATTCTTAGGGGTAGGTTGCCATTGCTTACCCCGCCTTTAGACGTTC
>Ga0268261_10002188_pt1 | contig 13933 bp, 13 predicted proteins | sample TergutNc150P1_FD_190353 | JGI IMG/M metagenome (GOLD analysis project Ga0268261, IMG submission 190353) | Nasutitermes corniger P1 segment gut microbial community from laboratory colony in Florida, USA - Nc150 P1 (SPAdes) (version 2) | ecosystem: Host-associated > Arthropoda: Insects >... | reverse complement strand
GTACTACACCCTTAAGCGCACTGTCAGTATTTACTGGCTGGTGGCAGATTCTACCCTTTTGCAGTGTATCAACGTTACGAACCCCTCACGCTACTTGTCCGACAGGGTGTCTCTAGTAAAACCTAGTCCCCTCCGATTCAGGGCATTACAGTTTTAACTATGTACGAAGGAAAATTAAGGATTGTGAGTTTGTTCGGGAGGCTTCGACACATACGGTATCGAAGGCCTTAGCTAAAATAAAGAAAAGTGAACCTTTCAGTCTCTTCTCGTCAAAGATCCTGTATACTCCATCCACAAGACGGACAAGCTGTAGCGCCGTGCTATTTTTTGGTCTGAGCCCAAAGTGCTTATCGCGATGTAATCCGCTTCCGCAAACTTCGTAGAGAATTCTGGAGAGAATTTTCACGAACAGTTTGCCAATCGTGTCTAGTAGACTTATGGTTCGATATGATGAGGGCAGTGCCAGATCGTTCCCAGGTTTCAGGATTGATATCACGCGTGCGTGTGTCCAAAATGCCTTGAAGTACTGTGTTCCAAACATCGCGTCAAATAACGCAACTTAACCGGACACGATACTCAGTAGAAATTGCTTCAAAACCCAGTTGGGAATACCGTCTAGGCCTCGTGCCTTGCCGACCTTGAGACCCCGAAATGCATCTTAACTTCCTTGGGGTTGGTTAGCTTGGCCTCACTTGTGGGCGCAAAAGAGTAAGCTTGCATTCCTTCATTAATCACCTCAATGTCTGCCGGAACCGAATGATCGTTCATCGGCTTAAATTAAAAGTCCAAACGTCTGCAAAGACCGGATTTCTCGAAGTCCGAGATAGCTAGTCCCCGTGATATGATAAAGGGGGTGATGGAGTGAGGATTCTCATCACCCGTCTAGTCATCTTCCACAGTGACAGATCTTCTGGATCAAGAATTTCTAGCGTCTTGTTCCACCGGTCGTTCCTCCACTCGTTAAGCTAGTTTGTCACCGACTTCTGCAGGCGGCTGACTTCAGCTTTTAAAGCAGGGTCCCTAGAGATTTTCCACTACATCCTTAACCGGTTCTTCAGGCGTATTGTTTCCAGAATACGAGCCGGTAATGGGGGCAGTGGATCTGCACGTGGGCGACACTTGAGAACGGAATCTGCCAACGCTTTCGGAAAAGCGCTAGACTATTACTTGACACGCGCGTCTATAGCCCCTCATTCGGGAGGTCAGGGTTGGTCGGTAGTACAGCCTCCAGGCAGGCATGGAATTTGGGCCAGTCGGACTTACTCAAATCCAGGCAGTCGGGTGGGTTAAGAAACGAAGACCGACCTAGCCTGTCAATCAGTATAGGTAAGTGATATGAACTCTCTGCGGAGCACATGGTCAGATGCACTGGGCAGATCAGCTCTCTCGTGATAGCAATGTCTAGGACATCAGGGTTGGCAGAGGGGCTTTAAGGTATAGTGGTAGGAGTGTTCGGCCAATAGATAAGGCAGGCATTTTTATGAGCATAATTACGCAAAAGTCTGCCTTTTTTGTAATCAGCCAGAAATTCCAATCCACGTGCTTGGCATTCAGGGCACCCGCTATAAGTACGGGAAGAACGCCGCCAAAGCAGGCAGAGAGTTGCGACATAATTAGGAGCCGGGTGGGTGACAGGTAAAACGCCCGGAATTTCACCGGTTTACTAGCCAGCATGATCTGGATAGCAGTAGCTTTCAGGTGCTGTAGGGCTTCAACGGGTACAGAGTGATGATCTATATAGCGACGGACCAGTATTTCAGATCCGCCTCTTTCAGTTGACCTTTCGTGGGGGTGACAAAAGTAGTTTGAAAACCGGAAGACTTCCCCTGACCTGAGGTGTGTCTCGGTCAACATGCATATATCGAACCCCTATTGTACGAGGAATGGTTCCACTTCCTGCTTTCTGCCACGGACACTGACAGCATTCCAGCAGGCCATACCTAAAGCTTTAGTCCACTTCGTCCGATTAGGCCGTGCTGCCATATTCGGATACAAGGATTCCAGCTCCTCTAGGACGACGCTCTCAGACGCACCCCTACACACTTTCTTTACCAGAAGCAGCACACAGCGGTCCTCCGGAAGCGTGGAGGTGTGGGAACTCACAACCTCCTTCCCATCGAGGGGACGCGGTGCGCTGACAGCGACTCGGAACCCGTCAGCTGTTTTTGGGAAGACAACCAATTTCTCGCTTTTTAGTTGGGACGTCAGCCCGTCAGGGCACGACGCCCGCAACCAGTCCATGAAAGCACGGGTATCGCGAACATCTCAAATAAAAATGGGCGTCTTGTTAGAACTCTCTTATGCAGGTAAGCAGGTGTTGGCCACCTGGGCATTGGGAGTGGTGCCATCTGCCTTGTCCCAGAGAGGAACGGACATGTCACTTGACATGCGCCTATTGGATATCTCGAATGAGACAGCCTGTTCGGACATGTCCGATTCCCTGACCGTGGGCTAGAGCGACCCACTTGGCTGACGTGGGGCGACGGGACAGGCCAACACAGTCCCACAAGTCATTCCTTCCTCGGGGAGCCCTAGTTGCCGACTGCGTAAGGCAGGTTGTTCGACCGTGAATAACTAAACTCTGGCAGAAGCAGGGACCCAGCGCCAGGTGATGGACGCTTATTGGCGAGCTCAGTCGGGTTGCCCAAGCTTTCCAGCTCGTTCGCTTTGCGCTTGCCCGCGTTCTGACTTGGAGGATGCAGGGAAGCTTTAGACCCAACGCCGAGCGCGGTGCCGCGGCTCCCTTCTTACACCACTGTCTTCCTCTTCTTCTTACGAGACGAGAGAGCTGTCCTCATACTATTTAGATGGGCCAGCGAAGGCTGCACCGAGGAAATAGCCTTCATAAAGGCTTCTACTTCTATCTTCAGCATGATGTTTAGGCAGGCGATTTTCTAGAATCTTTCTGTTAATCCGCCTATATAGCTATTAGTTTCTAAACTCGGAAATCGAAAACCAGCTTTTCGTTGACAACGCTAAAACTGGTTCCGATTTGTCGGGATACTCCACTCAGCAGCTATTCAGCAGCAACACCAGACAGGCAGTTCACAGCGGTCGTATTGTCAGCTAGTGCTATATGCTTCTATTCCAATGTTGTCCTGGAATCAATGCAATCTGTCTAATCCTGCCAATCAATAAATTCGCGAACTAGCCGAGCCAAGCCAAAGTAGACGTCCCCTTGTCTTTTAGCGTTTCATGTGTTTGACGGCATCGCTGTGCTCTACAACAGACACTTTCCCGCTAACAGGGGATTATGCTACCACTAACGATTTTGAAGTCAGGTTGAGGTCCTAGACTGGTTTTGTTAAAGACTAGTGCCTATGTGGCGTAAACTAATTATGGGAGGGATAAAATTTGGTTGGTTAGTTGGCTGTCTGGGTTCCGAGCCCAGACTGGCTCCGTCGCAAAATCTTCTTCTGTCAGGCGCTTAGGTTATGCGTCCGCGCCTGTGGAGCGGAGTGTGGGCCGTGCCGCAACTTAACATGGTATACCCTGGAATTTGCTTACACCTGAGGGAAAACACGGAAAATCTCAGTCAGGTTAACCGAAAAGCTCTCGGCTGATTGGAAACGAAAGCGATTCCTTTGATCGAATTGGCCATCGCGGGCGATGGCGTCGACTGGCCTGCCGCCCGTGGCTCGCGCCTCAGGCAAAGGGATCAACCCCCAACCAACCTAAGTATCTGCCGAGTTGCCGTACAAGGGGGTTCTCCACGTCAGCTAAATTTGAGTCGAAGTTCGCAGTCAGGGCTCTAATGTGGTAGGCAAATAGCGGAACACGCAGGTTCTCGTGTATCTGCCTGTTACGTATGTACCAGGGGGCACCAGTAGCAAGGAGTTGACACTTGGATTGCAACACCTGTAGCTTCCGGAAATGGGAGCGAGCAGGGGCCCTACAAGCGGGGCATGCCTAATACATCATGGGGCAGATGAGCTGCTTATATAGCAGGAATCCGTACCTTACGGATTGATCTCCTGTCATATTTAGGAGGGACACAGCAAACCCATTATTTGAGCAGTCATCTTCCTCTCCTAATCTATGTGAGGCGACCAGGTGAGTTGTGTATTGAGGGTTACCACCAGATAACGAGTTCTGTCGACCCATTCGATTCGATCTCCGAAGAGTGATACAAGTCGTGGTGGAATGAAGCGCCATCCGGCACGCGCGAAGATGATCGCGCTACTCTTCGAAACATTAACGGCGTTTCTCCATTCACTGAACCACCGTTCGAATTCGTTGAGGTATGCCTCCACGTAGCTGAACGGCAGAGTCGGGTTGCGGAACGTGTCTATGATGGCCGTGTCGTCCGCATTGAGACCCAACTAGACGAGCTGCGAGGGTGAAGGCATATAGTTGACATACAGACTGAAGAGAAGAGGGGAGATCAATCCACCCTGAGCTACATCAGCCTGCATGCAGCAAAGAGATGACGTGACCGTCTGGAAGGAGTCTTCGAAGGTCCGACTCCGGGGTATGATGAAATTGTTTGGACTACGTAAGACGGGAAGTTGAGATTTGGCTTGGTCGAAGAAAATTGCGCCTGTTAGCCTTTTTCGTCGAAATTCCTGGTTATTCTTTCAAGGATGCGGGCCAACTGCAATGATGTGTTATTCCTGCGTCTGAACCCAAACTTCTCTTCTCGCATTAGAAAGCGCTCGCTTATTTCATATAAGATTCTAGCTACTAGGATTTTTTAAAATAGCCTACCAATCGTGTCCAAGAGAATAATTAGTCAATAGGATGATAGTAGTGCCCGTTCCATTCCCGGTTGACGGATAGAGGTCACTCGAGGGTGAATCTATAAGAAAGGAAAGTGGTGGGTGAGAATGTCGTAGAATATCTGTACCAGTAGGGACACAGATTGCTGGAAAAGATGCTTCAAGACTCTGTTCGCTTTACCGTTTCGGTCAGGAGCCTTATCGAACTTGAGACCCCTGATGGCTTCATGAACCTCATCAGGGTTGGTTAAGTTTTTTCTCTGGCAAAAGTCTGAAAGTAAGTCCTCAGCACAACGTCAACCATCTCAATAATTGGCGGGACTGAAGGATCAGCCACCGGCTGAATCTGAGTCTCCAAATTGTCGGCAAGGTTTTCGACTTTCTCAGAGTCTGAGACAGCGACTCCCTCCGATGTGACCAGGGGGAAGATGGAGTAGGAACTCTCATTACCAGCTTGGTCATTCTCCAGATCTACTGTTCTTCGGGATTGAGGGATTGGAGTGTGGCACTCCACTGGTCGTTCCTCCACTTGTTGAACCGGCGAATCACCTACCTCCGCCGGCGGTTGACCTCAAATCTCAGAGTGGTGTCCTTGGTGACCTGCCACTTTGTACGCATCTCATTCTGAATGCCAGCCGTTATCGGATCCCGTGGGTTGTCACGCGTGCGACGTTTGGGATTAGATGCCGCCAGATCCTTCAGGACGGCTTCCGGAGATGTCTTGAACGCACATGTCGATTGCCATCCGGTCGTGCAATTCCGGATCGAACGGAATTTCATCTTCGAAGTGAGTTTGGAAGTTGGACAAGTTAGTGCGCCTGAAATCAGGACGATCCGGTGGGTGCTGGAAGGATGAGCAACACGTATTGTCAACGAGTACGAGGACGTAGTCTCAGCTTAGAGCACAGCAAGATGTCAAATACACCGGGAATGTGAGGTTCTTGGTTATAACGGTGTCCAAGGCACCAAAAGTTGCCAAGGGGTTGAATGACTTAGTGGTTGGGGTGTCCGGTCCAAAGATAAGACTGGAGTACCCGTTGGCATAATCATGAAAGGTTTTCACCCGTGTTGTGCTCAGCCGCGAGTTCTAATCCACGTGCTTGGCGTTGAAGTAGCCGGCCATCAAGGTCCGCATTCCCACGCCAAAACAGGCGGACAGGTCCGCTCAGATCAGTGGGCGGGAAGGGGAGACGTAGGCCACAAGGATTTTCACCGGTTAGTCGGCCATTTTGATTTGGATGGCAGTAGCCTGCAAGTACGTCAGGTCCGGAATGCGCACTGAATGGTGAACTATACCACGGCGGACCAGAATGGCCGTACCGCCCCCTGCTGTCCGTCTGTATGTTCGGTGACAGGCATAATTCGATAGCCGTTGGACTAGGCCATTCTTGAAGAATGTCTCACTTAAAAGACAAATATCGACACCGTGGTGGTTGAAGAAAATGCTCTAGTTCAAGCTTCCTGCCGCGCACGCCTTCCGCGTTTCAGCAGGCTAGGTTAGGGATTTAGCTTTGTTAAGTCCACCAGGTTGGGGTTGTGGGTTTAGCGGTCGCAGTTTTGACTCTCGCGGCTCCTTTCTTCTTAGACTTCCCAACAGCCGGCTTCGGGCCTGCTGTGGTTTCGGGATCAGACTTTTGAAGCCTGGCCGTCTTCCTGGTGGCTCTCTTTAGGTTGCTCGGAAGCTTCCGTGACGGGCTGGGAAGGGGTTTAGGAGTAGGGGTAATGCTGTAGTGGCCTTGACAAAACGTCCCCCTCGGACCACGTGATTCCACCCCTCGACCAGGTTCGTCTACACGACAGGGGGCCCTGCCCGCTGGGCTATAGGAGTGGCACTGTGGAGTGTGGCGTCGCTCTATCTTCTACGTTCAGGCGCCTGCTTTGCGCAAACGACCTTCGATTCCTTCCATTTCACACAGTTGCGGCAGTTCGTTGTGTGGCTTCCCCCGCTGCCACAGCACTGGCGCTGTTCCCGTGTTGTAGAGCAACCACCGGAGAGAAGGGTGTCCCCACACGCGACGCATCAGGTTGCGTAACCGCATTTTCGCTGCTTGTGTCCAAAACGCTGGCAGCGCTTGCATTGCAATGGGTCTTTCGTGGACACATACAGTTCCATCGACAATCGCAAGCCGCAGAGTTCGGTGAGAGATCGTACTTTCGACACTAGAGGACCTCGCGCCACTAATACAATGATGTGGGTGGTGGTAGGGCTGTTTTTGGTGGGGTCCTGGTCGCGACGTCCGGAACGTTACTGTGCGATTCCCTGGACACGAATGTTCAGGGATTCCAGCTACTAACGAACGACGCTCTCAGGAATAACCCTACCCAGGTTCCTTACCAGAAGCCGCACACAGCGGTTCTCCGGGACCGTGAAAATTTGGAACCTCACAACCTCCTTCCCATCGAGGGACCGCAGTGCGCTGACAGCGAATCGGAAGACGTCAACTGTTGATGGGACGACCATAAACTTCTCGCTCTTTAGTTGAGACGTCAGGCCGCCAGGGAAGGGTGCCCGCAACCAGGCCATGAAGGCACGGGTGTCGCGAGCACCTGAAATAAAAATGGGCGTCTTGTTAGGACGCTCTCCTGCCAGTATGTTGGCCACCTGTGCTTTGAGAGTGGTGCCATCTGGCATGTCGCTCAGAGGAAGGGGCATGTCAATAGACATGCGCCTATTTGCTGTCTCGAATGAGTGAGCGGGTTAGGACACGTCTGAATCCATGGGTGTTGGCTTGAACGACCCACTTGGTTGACATTGGGCAACGGGCCCTGCCAATGCAGCCGCGTACGTCACTCCAACATCGGGGGGCCCGAGTTGCCGGCTACCTAAGGCAATCTGTTCGTCCGTGGCAGAAGCAAACGCGGGCATAGGTGCGGACCCAGCGCCAGGTGCTGGGCGCCTATTGGCGGGTTCAGTGGAGTTGCTCGAGATTACCACCTCGTTGGCTTTGCACTTGCGCGCGATTAAGTTGTCAGGATGCTGGGAAGCTTTAGGCCCACCGCTGAGCGTGTTGCCGCGGCTTCCGACGGACACTACTCTCTTCCTCTTCTTACGCGTCGAGAGAACTGTCCTCAGTTCCTTCAGAGGTGCGCGGAGGGCTGCGACGTGGAAATAGCCTTCCTGGTTTAGCATGTTGCTTAGGCAGGGAACCTGTAAGAAAGAAAATTACCTGCTATCCGCCTGTTGTAGCTTCTAGATGCCGATCTCGAAAATCAATACCTGCTGCCCGTTGTCTCAACGCAGACCGGTTCTGACTTGTCGGGACACTCCACTCAGCAGCTACTGTTCTCACCAAGCGCCGGCGTCCATCACCTCCTATTAAATTAATTCGCGGTCCAGATTGCCGTCTTTTTATACATTTTACTGTCTTTTGGCTCTTCTGTTATTGGTTAGTCGGCAGAGTGATTTGGCGTGGCTTGCTGACTTGTGTTCGCTTGCTTGGAGCCCTGAAATGGGTCGTGCGTTTAGCGGAGGTAGAAAGAGATAGACGGAGCGAGAGATTGCTCCTGTGGTGTAAAGCGTTTGCCGCCGCATTAGTATACCGAGCATTGACCAGAGATAGACAGAGATAGAGGGCGCGAGAGAGCGTTGCTGTGATGGAAATAGGTGTACGGTTTTGGAGTGTAGAGCAGAGACTAGCGTTACAAAGTTTATTTATGTGTAATGGTGAAGCAGTTGCTGCAAAATGCGGTGTGATAATCTGAGATTAGTGATAGGGGCTCTTGCTGTGAAGAAAAGCGGAGAACTGAATATGCCGTGACGCTTAAGCAACTGTTGTCAGTGTGAGTGTATGTATGGCTGTTCATAGGGAGGAAGGAGTGTTGTGATGTGAAACAGATGACTAAATAGAAGAAATGTGATTTTATGTGGGTGTTCCCACAAACTGAGTGCAGATACGATCTTAAGGCTCATTCAAACTGGGCAATAAAACTTATGTGTAATGGAGAAACAGTTGCAGTCAAATGCAGTGTGTTAATCTGAGATTAATGAAAGGGGGTTTCGCTGTGAAAAAAGCGAAGAACTGAATATGCCGTGACGGTTAAGCAACTGTTGTCAGGGTGAGTGTATGGATGGGTGTTTAGAGAGAGGAAGGAGTTCTGTGATGTGAAATGGGTGACTAAATAGAAGAAATGTGGTAACATGTGGGTGTTGCCACACACTGAGTGCAGATACGATCTTAAGGCTCGTACAAACTAAGCACTAAAACTATGCAGTAGTAAGGGTCAAGATTCTTTAGTGCCATTCTTACTGGGCACTACAACGTCCAAATCCATGGGTCATGTTCCATTAGTTTGGGCACCAAAGCGATGAAACAGAAGGGCCATGACTCATTAATGTCTTCCTAACTGGACATTAAAATAGTCCATCAGTTAGGGTCATGAATCAATGGCGTTTTGCAAATTGGGGACTAAAGCAATACTACACTAAGCGTCATGCCTCATTAATGATATCCAAATTGGGCACTAAAGAGATGCACTTTAGGGGCCATAACCCATTACTGCCGTCCAAAGTGCGGACTAAAACGATACAACAATAATAATCATGACACATTACTGTGTTCCAAACTGGGCTCCAAAGCGTTGCGACAGAAAGCGCCTTGACTCATTAGTGTTTTCCAAACTGTGCACTATAATGGTCCAACAACAAGGATCACGACTCATTACTGTTTTCCAATCTGAGCACCAAAGCGATGCAACAGAAAGGGCCGTGACTCATTAGTGCCGTCAAACCTGGGCACTAAAATGGTGCAACAGTAAGGGTCGTGACTCATTAGTGTATTCCAAATTAGGCACTGAAGCGATGCAACAGTAAGGATCTTGACCTATTTGTGCTGTCGAAACTAGGTAAAAAAATGGTGCAAAATTAAAAGCAATGACTCGCGTTCGAGTATCGTCCGACGTAGGTTTTGTCTATAGCAACTGGTGTTGCTGATTACCGTATTTTAAAAAATTGCTCTGAGCTGTGTTTTACAGAATGTGTTTTCGGCAGTTGTGGCTGCATATAGTTCAATTATAGTTGAAAAGAACGATGAAGATACATTACTGGAATAATTTGACGTAGCGTGTAAGACAGCGGCATGTCTGGAAAGACTGGGGAAAATAAAATATCATCATGCCAAGCAAAGGTTTAAATTGAGGACTACTAGTGTACGAAGCAAGAGGGCTACTGAACCGATCGCGACGTTTGATAATAAGCGATAGTATACGGATCTGACATGTTATGACGTCTAACAATTGGCCGCGGCCCAATTCCAAGTACTACCCAGCTACTTCAGTGTGAAGAGTACCTAAGCAAACATATCGTCTTGAAATGCCGTAAGTAGATTAGGTCGTCTTGGGTTCGTGACCTTGAATTTACCCCATGGCCTTGACCTCGTGACCTTGGCCTTACAGGATGTAGTCTCCCGCTTAAACCAACCAACCAACCAAAGATCTAACTGAGGGCGTCGGCTTGCGCGAAGAGCAAGTCGACGTTTCTCGGACTGTATAGCCATTCCTGCGTTAACCGCATCGCTGGGCTCGATAACAGACACCTAAAACTATAACAGGTTTTGCGCTTACGCTAGCAATTTCCGGTCAAGTTCAACTTCGATGCGAGCATACTAAGATCCCAACGGGTCTATTAGGGGGGAAACTGTTTGGAAGGCTTCTGGGATTCGAACCCAGAGTGGTCAAACTAAAGTTAACAAGATACTAACCGCCTAAGTATTAACGCCTTATTTCGGAGGGGTGCGGGCCGTGCCCCGAATTCGCAAGTTATACCCTGTCATTTGCCCCACGACTGAGGAAAATCACGGAAAACCTCAGTCAGGGTAACCCTGACGAGCTGTCGATCCTGAGTTCCCCTTATCAGGGCACGCATGTCGACACTTGTTCAGCGCAGTTGCCTGCCAAACTGCTCAACTAACAGGTTCCCCATATCTGCTAACTTCGAGTCGAATCTCTCAGTTAGGGATCTGATATAGTCGGAGAAGTAGGGTACTCCCACATCGTCGTGAATTTAGCAATGTGAAGACACTTGGACTGCAGTACTTGCAGTTTCTTGATATGGGAGTGGGTGGCTGCCCTCAAAACGGGACACGCATGGTCCATCATGGGACGGATGAGCTGCTTATAGAGCAGAACCCCGTTCCTGAGGGAAAGACCGCTTCTCCTGTTGAGGAGAGATCCAAGCGTTCCCAATTTATGTGCCGTTTTCTTCATCACCTGGTTGATATACTTCGACTAGTTGAGCCGTTTATCAAGGGTAACATCAAGATAACGGGCGACGTCGACCCGATCGATTGGCGCCCCCAAGAGCTGTACTGCTCGGGGTTCTGGATGCGCCTACCGGTCTTGGCGAACAGCATCGCGGAGCACTTCGAAACATTGATGGCGATCCTCCATTCACTCAACCACCGTTCGAGGTCGCTGAGATGTCTCCAGGTATTTGACGAGGAGCGCTTGGCTGACGAGACGTGGCTGTGATGGCCGTGTCGTCCGCATAGACAGCCAGCTCGACGTGGCGGGAAGGCGAGGGCATATCCTTCCCCTACAGGCTGAATAGGACAGGGAAATAATTCCATCCTGAAATACGCCAGCCCTCATGCGGCGACTTTCGAACGTCCGTCCGTTTAGGTATGAGGAAATAACTTTGACCAGGTACGAGGGGAAATTTAGGATTGTGAGTTTGTAGAGGGGACCTTCGACCCATACGGTATCGAAAGCCTTAGCCACATCAAGGAAATCTGAGCCGGTTAGTCTCTTCTCGCCAAAGTTCCTGGATTTTCTTTCTACAAGGCGGGCAAGCTGTAGCGCCGTGCTGTGTTTGGGTGTAAACCAAAACTCCTCGTCGCGAAGTAATCCACGTCCGCTTACTTCGTAGAGAGTCCTGGGGAGCAGGACTTTCTCGAACAGTTTGCCAGTCGTGTCTAGTAGACTTATGGGTCGATAAGATGAGGGTAGCGCCGGGTCTCTCCCAGGTTTCAGGATTGAGAACATGCGTGCGTGCTTCCCAGCCACCGGGAAATACTGCGTTCGAAGAATCGCGTTAAATAACACGACTAAGAGGGACAGAATGCCTAGTGGAAGATGCTTCAGAGCCCCGTTGGGAATATCAGTTGGGCCTGGTGCCTTGCCGAAATTGAGACCCCGAATGGCGTCTTGAACTTCCGTAGGGTTCGTTAGTTTGGGTTCACTTGCGGGTGCAAAAGAGTATGCCCGCATCGCCTCATTAACCACCTCAATCACTGCCGGGAAAGGATCGTTCACCGGCTGAAACTGAGCCTCCAGACTGTCGGCAAGGGCTTCGGCTTTCTCGGAGTCCGAGAGAACTGGGCCCCCTGGTGTGGGCTAAGAAAAGAGGATCCGCTTAAACCCCGTGCTTAAGCCCCTGCTTAAGGCCCTTCCTAACGCCCCGCCTAAACATATTTTAGGCGATGTGAACGGCGCAAACGGAGAAGCACAAGTGAAGTCTAGAAGATTCTACCGACCCTTTTTATAGTCTCAGAATCATGTGTTAGGCGAATGAGTGTAGACAGCCATTAGCACTTTCTAAAGCAATTAGCATATTCACACGTAAAGGTATTGCGAGTTAATGTCCCATGCAATGCCTTGCGAAAAAGCATTTTAGCACGAATTTACGTACAGCTATTCCGAGTTAATATTCCGTTTAATGAGTTGCGGAAAAACCATCAGTAAGTACACTGTAAATTGCCCTGCAATTGTTCTCGATTAGAAGATTAGCGTAGTGTCACGCGCGTGTAATAAGCATGTTCACTCCTCTGTATATATTTCGCAACTCTGTACTGGGCCCACCATTCTCTAGCTGCAGCCTGTTCCCGATAGTCCAACACTAGTCTCACGCCATTGTGGAAGGGCTAGAATCGCCTTCGCGTATCACCACGCCCAGGTGATTATTGCACGCTGCCGACGGCGTCTCAGTACCACGGGATTCACTGTTGTGTCGCGACCGACCATTATTTTCAAGGTCTGGCTTAAATCCGAGGCCTAGAATTGGTGCTTGCCGAAACACGCATACGATAAGAATATCATGTACTTAGTGAATATTAACTCTGTCTTTACGGTGTGAAGGAAAGTTCACACAAGTTAAATTTTTACAGATGAATCTGTGAGTAAGATTTGCTGTCATGTCAGTGAGAAGAGCTACAAATGTCGCCCTTCTGGAGAAGGAGAAGCCCTACTCTATAGTATGGGCTGAAAGAGTGCAGACAAAGTATAGAATACCTGTACTCCTCACCATCAGAGTGTCTTCAGGAGAAGACGTCATACGTGTATTTCTTCCTAAATGTTTTTCACCTGTCTTTTCAGACACGGATTTGGATAAGATAAACGGTGGAATGCTCAAGATTAACCTTATTTATCATGGTACAATTGAAAAATCTAACGCATGTTAGCTCTCTCTAGAAGAGGAGCAGGAATAAATACAGAAGTTAAGTGACTGTGCATAGATTATATCGGTGTATGTGGAACGCCTGAATCTGAAACTGTCAGATTTTTATTAGAACATTATATTAAACGCTCTGAGTATTTCATTTCACGAGAATTAAAATGTACAGCAATTTCGCCTAATATGCCAGGGTCTTGGGGTCACGGGCATTGACGAAAATATTCAGGTAATATTCTTTTCATACCTGTAGGTTCGAGGCGTTCCTATGGTCCTAGGTCAAATCTAAATTTGGTTAATCATGTCTGGACACATATACGTTCTCATTTTATAAATACACCGCCCTCTTCTTCCCGTCCTTGGAAAGTGTGGCCAACATTAAGGATCCTCATGTTGTGAGTGATGGGTGGCCATCACCGACCTGCAGGTACTGTAGAGGTGTGTTTGAGTTCCTTTACAGAGATAGGGCTAAATGTGTTCATCCCGCTCAGTCTCTATGCCATTGTGTGATGTGTCAGGCAACCTCCAACCTTGAAGGGAGCTGCTTCTGACTTGGTATTTCGCTATGTACTAAATCTCGAAGCTTTTAGGATGAACTCTAGAGTACTCTTTGACAGATTTAACCCTTAGGCGACTAATGTCATATATATATGGAGCACCCATTCTTGATGTTTCTAGATCACACACAACGACGCAACACAGTCGGTAGGACTCCTGTGGACGTGTGATCAGCTCGTCGCAGAGACCTATACCTGACAACACACGACACTCACAACAGACAAATATCCATGCCCCCGGTGGGATTCAAACCCACGATCTCAACAGGCGAGCG
>Ga0268261_10002187_pt1 | contig 13947 bp, 18 predicted proteins | sample TergutNc150P1_FD_190353 | JGI IMG/M metagenome (GOLD analysis project Ga0268261, IMG submission 190353) | Nasutitermes corniger P1 segment gut microbial community from laboratory colony in Florida, USA - Nc150 P1 (SPAdes) (version 2) | ecosystem: Host-associated > Arthropoda: Insects >... | reverse complement strand
AGCTTCTAATAGCAGTCAGTGCGACTTACCTTGAAAAATTATCAGTAGAGCAATGCAACTTATCATCTTACTTCAGTCTGACTTTTAATATGTCACTTGTAATTTAGTTTCTTCTATAGGCACAACTTTGTCCAGAATAATACGTAGTGTTTGCCGTGGAGTCCGAAAGTGTACGAGTTTCGTGGCAATTTTGAATATATATCGGCGAGTCATTTACGTCACACATTCGTATTAGAGCGTTAAACCTAGCACGTCACTGGCATTCCGTGGAGTATATTCAACTGCTGAATTTGCGAAGTTAGGCGACAGCCAGCAAGTGGTCGCTGTACTTCCGCGTACGTGAATGTCCAGCAACGCCAAGTTTAGCGTTCTAATATCCACGTTACCAAATGCAATGCTAATTCTATACATTGTAGTGTCCAACAATACCCGGCACTACAATACAGCGCGAGTTCGGTCTTCAATAGCGCTTCGTGGGCTATCGGGATCTTGGAGTTTGCCTTGATGCATTTAACAAGCAGTTGGGCATCGAGAAATTTAAAAGTAATCTTTGAATCTGCAGTAGGTAGAAACTCGGTTTGGCTTTTGTACAATTTATCTGAATCTTGATGCCCGGAACTAAGAATTTCGGGACGTTACATATATCACGATGTATTCTCCCACACATTTCAATTTCGTTACTCTGTTTCTTTCTGTTCCATCTGTCTATGAATCTAGTGTCTTTCGACTCTGCTTATGTAGGGATCACAGGGCAACATATCACCCACGTCTTTGTACCAATAACTGTTTGTGAAATGCGATATGTTCGCGTCGACACCATAACTTAGGAGGGTTTCCAAGATTGACCTAAAGTTATAATGGTCACCCGACTGCGTTATAGTCACGCCATTGAGGACATAGGTACACTGACTAAATAGCGAATGTAGAAAATTATTCACACCTGCGGTATGATCTGTTGCATCAAGGGCACTTCCATCGGCCTTTCTTAATTTGCCTTTGACACAGTTTTATATCGGGGTCAATATACGTGTCGTAGTCGGCAGGTATCAGAAATTCCAGGTCGCTCTGATCAATGGATGCAATTGGTTTGTAGTGCACCACAATGGATTCTTGGATCGCTAGTTGTACTGGCTTAAGAGCAAAAATATCAAATTCACTACTCACAAAAGCTAAGTCCGTCTGAGAAATGGTCGTACCGTGAGTGATGTAAATTATGAAAAAATATCCCGTTTTATAGCCCCCTATTCCTCGGTAAGGTACGTTTAGTTCTTTTCTTGCGTTTCGCATTTCGCGCAGACTGACGCAACTCTCTTTCGTTTAGGAAGGCCACTCCCGCGAAACTTATTGATTATATTCTGTGTCGAGTCAGTCACATGTTTTGAGATTATGTCTGTGGTCTGTGTCACAGGATTTTCTGCTATATCTCTAATAATATTAGTACCGGTGCTTAACGCCTCGCGTCCCAGAGCTTTGAGTGTTTCTTTGCCTATAGATTTGGCACCGCTCCAGAGAATAGGTCTAAGTGTCCTAAATAATCCTGCCAAAACATTACCTAGACCGTGTCCCCGCTGTAGGAAAGGTAGAGTACCGTAAATTGATCCTATATCTTCGCGACCACCACCTGCCTGTCGTCTGTAGTATAGGACAAGGGGATCCATTGTCGCTAATGACGTTCGTATGCGATGACGTATTGTCTTTATACGCGTCGAAAATGTAGAACCACCTTCGTAGGTACCGTACCACTCCTGAAAGTGATGTGTTTAACATTAAGATCCTTTATCAATATACTTATGTCCTCGAAGGTACGTTTTTCCACGGGTACGTAATAGACATTATGAAATGTGAAGTCACACAACTTTGATGGGTGAATTAACGTTCGGAAACATCTGACGTAGCTGCTACCCACAAACTGCGGCGTTATCAGATCACAATAAACCGAAGCATTTGTCTCGCCGATAACGTCAACCGGTTTTATATTGCCGCTTCTCATTGGCGGGGGACAGCTGAATTCGCATAACCCGACCTCCCAATTGTCTGTCAAACCCAGGTCTATGCGCTGTGCCAACTGAATTGTATACTCGTCGAGCCTATTCTTAGAATGGATATTCTGGGATGCATTCCTAAACAGCGTAATGTAAAAGTGTCTGCGATACTCCATCTCTAAATATTCTTCACGCTACATGCATTTATCCAACTATCGAAGCCAGGACCGTATCCTTTCCAGCGCACGAGATGCTCACGAATGCCCCGTCTGACCCTTGTAGCCAGAATTTTATCAATCTTAAACGTGGTGCGTTTTGTGATTCGAACAGGTGTTAACTCTTTATTAAAGAGCTGTCCGTTTATTACCCTCTGATTCAAATCTTCCAGTTCGTACAAGGGACGAGGGGTCCTACGAATTACCTTGATAATTCGAAACACTTCCGTGCTGAAATTCTGCTCACGGCCTTTGACAAATTTTATTTTCTTTACTTATGCGCAAATGCTGACCCACGCGAAATCTAGGTTTTGCAATAGGAATCTTGCCTTGCTTCTTGTTCATTCTCTTCCATATAGTTAGAATATCAGACTCTGTAAGTCGTGCCGGAGGCATGCCAGTTGTACTGTGAACCATTGCCTTATACCCTCGCACAAAGGCCTGCAGTACGTCAATAAATCTGTACGTGTTCTTATATGTGAAGTATTTGTATAATTTATCCCGGATAGTGCGGTGGGCCCTTTCCACGACCGAGAATTTTACATCGGGGTTTTTACATATTTGAAATTGAATTCCTTCGCGTTTTAACATGTCTTGAAACAACCTGTTCAGAATTCTTTTCCTTTATCCGTACGCACCCAGACAGGACGTCTGCGTATAAGTTTCAAATATTTGGGGTCCTTCAAGGTGGTTTGGAATGCTGACGTGACAGCTTTACCCGTCTTACTTCTTAGTGGGATGATGTGTAAGAATTTGGAAAAGACATCTATAACAGTTAGTAGATATTTGACGCCGTCGTTATATTTGCTGAGGTTCTGAACATCCACCAGGTCACTTTCCCATACGTCGTTTATATTATTAACAGTGTAAGGGTTTCTGGGAAACCGTTTTCGCATGGCTCTGTGTACGCATCTTGTTTTAAAAACCATGTCTTAATATCTGTTTTCTGCTTCTGTTTACCCGTACTCTGTCCTACAGCGTTCTGTAGTTTTTGCTGAGTTGAAAAAGCCAAAGGTTTCGAGCGATCATAATACAGTCAGCTTATCATAGCTAATGCTAATATCGTATCCACTGATGGTGTAATGATGCTTCAGTGCCGCGCTGCTTTGTCTGGGGAAACAACTTTGCAATTACGTCTCTGAATTTGATTCCTTTGGAGGTCTGTATGGGGGCACCGGGTTCGTAACCCTCCAAATGAGCACTGGTTAAATTCAAAATGCTCTTATATCGTTTGAGATCGGCTGCGCTGACAATTTCTTTATTTACCTTTTTTGAGTAATTAATCCCAGAGACCTCGCATGCCTCTAAAATGTTTATTCCTGATATAGAAGTCACTATACCCATCTACCGTCACATCTGAATTGCCTATAAAAAATTTGTCACCTACTTTACGCAGTCCGTGCTCTGCATCGAGAAAGCCACTTTTGTGAACATATGGTGATAGGTATGGGCTAGAAATCGCCCCGAAAGACTTTGTAGCAAATTTGTGTATCTCATCTTTGCTAACGGCACCTGTATCCACATCTTTGCTAAGGGCACCTGTATCCGCATTATCATCGTCATCATCATCATAGGCAAGTGCAGTAGGACCTGCAAATCTAGTACTAACGGGGCTTGTCTCTGTTTCATACACGTCTCCCGCAGAAGAAGTTGAGGAAAGGGGTTCAAACCGTAGCGGTGTTGTTGTTAGATTCCGTACAGTCTGTGTACCTTCCTCTGCCGATCCGCTTCTGAGTGTAGTTAGTTTCTGGGATAGAGTAGTGTCAGGTAATATCATTTTTATAAAGTCAGCGATAGCTTTAATCAATGCTTTACGTCCTACTGCTGCTTCAGCGATTTCGCAACGCATAGTTGCCCACTTATCATACGGATGTAGGGACCCCTTCTTTTTTCTCTTTACGTGAGCACGAGTCTTCTTCTTCTGTTTATTACTCGGCGCTCTCTTCTGAAGAGGTTGCTGCAGTGTAGCTGAGCGCTCATTTCTACTTAAGTAATCGGGTGAAACAAGTTACATTTTGCCTAGCATTCTTTTATGCGTCGCGCGAACGGAATATAAGACTGGCAATAGTGGGTAAAATAGCACTTAAGAGAGGCACGAGGAATCCGCCTCGTTGATTAAGCAGCCGTTTCTTACTGGAAATGGACACTCGCTTATCTGCTAGTGCGCGCAGGGGAACTTTGAACTTTTGTAATTGTTTCTTCTGGCATGCAACTGTAGATTGTTCCGTAACACATTCAGTACACACTCACTAATTGTCTTCACTAGCTCGCTACAACAATTTTTAGTTATGGCTTTTCGTAATTGGGGTTTTGCCGTCTTGAGTACTTGCAGATGGTGAATGTTGGATTTTATGCACTTAGTCATTCACTCTAACGTAAATAATGGGAGGATATTCAGACGGAAAGAAATTGGTTCGATACCGTAGCCTATCGTCTGCATCTTGGGCAAAGTCTAAAACCATATACCCGTAGGGACTTTGGGTCCCCTGACGATACGCTTCATACAGACTGGCACTAGCTTCGGGAAGCACTTGCCGCGCGTGGTATAAAACTGGTTCCTATCACGAACGTTTTTCAATGCTACCAAATATTCAGCATTCAGCGATATGTCGCGGCAGTGTGCAGCTTGGTGGAAAACGTTCTGCGTAATCAGAATTACACTGAGGTTACGGTGATGACAACCCCTAGTAAACAGGTCACACACGGTTCGTCAAAACACCTCGTTTAAAAGATCGTCAAAAATAAAGAGGCACGGTAGACCTTGTGCGTTTTCAAAATTTTCGGGTAGACCCTCGTGTACCTGTACGTTCTCCTTTACCGCGGCCAGCTGTTGCTGTGGCACTGAACTCTGTTCACTGTAACACCAGGTAATTCCGCCAGGAAAATCCGGCTGTGTGTCAAGTGTCAAGGTTCTGAAAAAACGTATACAGAACGTAGTCTTTCTGGAACCTGTCGGACCTCCAATTATACAGGAAAACGGATGTTTAAACCTGATGTCACTAGCAATGAATGGACTCTGTTAGCATTCACACCTTTTATATATACCCGAATGGGATTGACGTATTAACGTTCAAACGCCGTCTTTCAAAAAAGATACCCTGTACGTCTTTTCCTCGAGCTGACTTATAATACTTACTCCGCCTATTCCCCGTTTACGCTTAATCTTATTCTGCGTGCGTACAAGTACAGTTTCATTCTCATCCATAGACAGAATCATGTCTTTCATTTTTGCAAAATTTACCAGCTTAGATGCCGAATAATTAAGAGTAATCCCATGAACCTTACAAACCGTCTTGCTCTCACCAGTCATGGAATTAATTGTTCTATACGCATAATTTTTCGGATCTGCACAGACCACTTCAGAAATGATTTCATCGGCTTTCAGTTCAGAAGCCATCTGACCCAAATTCTCTCCCGTTTCAACTAGCGCGGGCTTGTCTGTCGGCTGTATATATAAGACGCTCTCAGTGTCACAATAAATCGCCTTGTCCTGTAATCTGTCCAGGTAAGAATACAGGTGAATACGTGCGCCGGCTGTCACAAAGACACCTGTAACTTCATTGGTATGACGTAGGCTAGCCACCCGTTCTTCTGATGAAAATTGCCAGAAAATCCAAACATCATGTTCTGGACTTCGATTCCTGGCGTTACCAGAAATCGGTACAGTTCATGGGGTTCTGAAATTAATTTTGTCTGTGAGCGATTGCTTCTCTGTCAGTTTTCCCCACATGGAGTTGAGACAGTTTGCCAGACCCCGTTTTGCTGCGTTATATCTGATAGAGTCTTTGTTCAGTAGGATGCCTTCGCTCTGATAGAATTGACGAATGTATAGATCTTCATCGTCTGGGGTTCGAACCCAGCTAGGATAACCACTAGCCTCTGCTTTGAATTTTAGAAATGTGTTTATGTATTCTACAAAAAGGCAGCCTACGCCAGTGTTGGGATTATATTGTGTGACTTCGTACTGGTATACTTCTTTAATTCCTAAAATTTTGTATCCTTTGTTAACCGCCAATCGTACTTCATCAATAACCCACGTGCCATCCAGGCATATTTCAGCATCGCTGAAATGCTGACATTCGCCAGTTGTGTTCTGCTCTAAGACACATGATCGGCACAGACAGAATAACAGCTTTCTGTTATACCTAAATGGAAGGACAAGGTGATAGAGGTCCTTTGGAGGCACAATAGTGCATTTAATCAAGCCATCCATCTCTAGACATGCTTCCTTATCAGCGCATGCGTCACCAACATGAATAGTAGGGTGTCCTATGGGGAATTTGAAATACTTACAGATGTATGGGTATAAACTCATTACATCACAATACTGGACAGATTCTTTCGCCTCTCGTATACTATAGTGGAGGCGCATGGCTTCGGTTCGACCCCCATACAGAGCATCTCGTGTGATCAGTGGCGCGTGCTTGACTATTGGGTGCACTAGCAATTCTGGTTTCAGCTCCACAATTTTGGATTCGTCAAATTTACATTCCCACTGAATTTTAACATGGTAGCCTGCCCGCTTAATCTGTTCGATTCTCGAAAGGGTCTGTTCATAGCGTCCCGCCAGGGTCTCTCTTCCGAGCGTTTTCACGTCTCTAAAAGTTTGGCATGTGCAACCGTGATAGTAACATCCCAGAAATTCATATACGGTCCGTGTCTCTGCACAGTAACCGTCTACACTGTAATGAGGCAATTCAGGAAGACCGAATTCGCGCCCGTTGCTAGCATGCTGTATCCGAGAGGCGTCCGTATGTTCCATATGCAAAAGCCAGATTAAGGCTTTCTTGCTATATTTGTTATTGGCACTATAACCTCCAGGCGGTAACAATCCAATGGTCTGGGTGTTTGAGAAATTTCTTGCGAAGCACTTTATTGCATGCAAACGCTATTGTCGGTGCCTCTAGGAAAACATCGATATTTCCAATCTCCATAAAATCGCGCCTGAAAATCTAGCACGCCTGCCGCAAGACGGTGACGTCATCTTGGCAATACTGTTCCAACACGCGCCGGTTATCAAAGACTTTATCTTTCTGCTCATTATACCAAGACAAGAAATTCTTTCTCTCTCCGGCACTCATCTCATCAGCGCCGAAATACTTAATGTCAGGCATGGGGCCCACATACTCCAAATTTGCCTTTGTATTATAGTAATGAGGAAAAAACGATTTCGTTACCGAAAGCCCAAATGCCTCAGTTAATTTACGTAAAAACATGGGCAAGTAAGATAGGGAATCTAGAAAATGAATGTTGGATTTTCATGTTGATAATTTTAAGCCCGCTTAAAATTATTTGGGGATTCCATTTCATGAAAATAGCTCTTTTCAGTATGATTTGTGAATCAAAAGCCTTTGCGTTGTGTGCAAATGCTACTACTTTATTACCCCAGGGTCGAGGTTCGCAGAGATAAGATAATAAATCTCCAACTGGGTCGTCGTAGAATGAATGATTTGTCCTACCACAACGGTCACAGTCCATTTCTATATCTTCCTGCATTTCACAAACAGAACAAAAGTGCTGAGCACACCCTAATATGGGAATGTGCTCGTTAGCAGTCTCTGAGAACTTCGTGTCCTGTGTAGTTTCAAAATCGTAGAACACAAATAGTACATCATCACTGCGGGGCAGTTCGTTCTTTAATGGCTGCATAAAACAAAAATGACCAATCTCTGTTTTGATGACAGATAGTACAGCGGGGCTTGAAACATTCATGCCTTTTATCCGATATGAATTTATTACATGTGGTACAGTTCCGCTTCTTTTCACATACGGATTTTTTCCCCAACTTGTTAGTCTTGTGTCTATCAAAACAAGCATGACTCCTAAACTGTTTATTACATGACTCGCACGGGATTCGAACATCATCGTACGAACATGGCGGAACTGACATACAGTCACTACACGTCTCTTGGCAACTATGTGTCACCCCACTTCCACACCCTTTGTTGCAAACTTTACAGAAATACTTTGGAGAAAGGGCACCTGTAACACTGTTAATCACATGGTAATATGCTTAACGTCATCATAAACCAGGTTAATTCTGTTTTCGGAGTCCACCTAACCATCAAACATTATATCTTTACAATTCAAACCCCTGAAAACAACAATTCTGTACTCTTTGAAATGTTCCTGAAACTTCAACTCAGAGATTCCACCACCATTTGACAAGTCTATACCTGTTGTTGCAAGTAAATGATCCACTGCAAGCCATATCTTATACCCCTTACGATATGATTCATAGTTTGAATCATTAGTTAATTTAGCAATGCTAAGTATTAGAGCATGAGCCAGACAGTTTTCTTCCGCTTTGACTTCAACGATACTCCGTTTCAAACGGACCATGGTCTCGAGCGATCTACCCATAGCAACGATTCCTCCTCCCCCATTACCTTTTGGAATTTTTACAGAATGAACGGTCATAATCAGTTTATCTAAAGCATTAAATCTAGCGTTAGACTGAGCTACTTTCCCTAAAACTGACCAGATCACCTCTGAAGTTATCTGGTTCTTTCTTCTGAAACTTATACCAATTGCTTTGTCAGCTATATTAACTTCATTAGTAATTGTTATTCCCATCATATCTGAATTATCACAATTTCTTAAAGCGTAATCAAACAGATCCGTCACACTGGCTATGAAATGGGACATTGGGTTCGAATCCTCTCCCTCATGTGATGGTAAAAGACGCACGGTAATCTTCGCACCCTCAGCACTGAAACGTCTGTATTGACTGTTTATTTCCCCATCAATTGTAAATCTGGGCAGTTCAATTTCATCCTCATTAATTTCAAATACGCTTTCCATTTTAATTCTGTGAACAATTCGCTAATATTACTAGATATAATTTACACGCATTGGACTGTAATGAAGACAATTATTCAATATGATTACTCACCTGTTACTACGAAGATTTTCTCCAAAATATGGTCTGGCACTAAAACTTGCATCTACCCTCTACTGCTGAGAATAATGAGCTACATTGAGAGGATCTCCTTATTAATACTCTACAGCATAGGTCCTTCTTCCTCCAATATGAAGAACTTCATGCTCGTTCAGTAGAAAAGAGGCGGGAGATAAACATAATACAAAGATTTATCACTAATATTTTATCATTTTTATACAAGGATTTTCCCTCCATTCACCTAGCATATTGCACACTAATGTTTTATCATTTTAGTTACCAGGATTTTTTCCACATCAGCTTAAACAAAAGCCTGGGCAACAGCCAGAATTTACCAGTACCTTCATTTCATTTCACCAGAACCTGCGTTTTACTCTCAAGGTAAGTTGTTTACTCATTCATTGTAAGATAGGTTTTCTAGCTGTACCGAGATCTAGCACCATGTTCCCCACTCTTTTCAGATGGAACTCTATAAGAAATTTCAACAAACTCCAGCCGCCTCATTCCTGCTTCGTCTCTGGTTATGAACTGAAAGTACCAAATTATCCATGGTCAGCGCGCCGAAACCCGATACGGCACTACGGTTATAGTAACAATGAAAGATTCCGATGTTTCTCTGCTTAAATGTCTGCCCAAACGCTACGCCAGTATCGTCACAGATGAAGATTTTCACGCTATAAATTCGGGGACTTTAACTCTAGATCTCATTTCTATAGGGCGATCGGAAACGTCAAACTCTGTTGTGTTGGATGTGGTAAAGCGTGACATCTGAAATTGTAGAACCTTCTTACAGATGCCTAGAGAAACCATGGAAACCATGGAAACTGTCACGGAGTTGTAAACTGGAACTAATTAATAAACGAATAGACAGCCACACACTCTTTCGTTTTATGTTGCCTTTACAGATGCCTCCATACCTAATACCTGCTCACTCGAGAACCACCGGAGTAACCATATTCCACCTGCAACCAATGGTTGTCTTGGGTGCCATTGAACTGAATGAGCATTATAGGATCCTGGATGCGGAGCTGTCAGAGGGCTATGTCGACTTATTCCTCCGACTACATACTTGAGGCACATCCATTCACGTGTCTCTACCCAACTCGGGCTATCCCCCAGACATAGCAGAGGCACACATAGGGTCCTATTTCGTTTATGAGGGAATGGATGAGTCGAGGGTTCCTCACATACACTTCATGCGCGGGGACGAATGGAGGAACAAAGTACGTTTTATTACACGATACCCGCTATGAATGTAGTTCACCCAGAGTGTCATCATCTACACATGTATTCAGTCCTGTCTAATAGATGATGATGACACCCTAAAAGGTCGTTGTGCTTTACAGGTGGATATAATCGCACTCGTCGCTGCGGGTATGTTTGCACGGCTGGACGAGCTCATTTTAAATAAGAGGTACAGTATCCTGTACATGGAGAAAATCCGTACAGTCGATGGGCTTGAACTGCTAGTGAAGCTGATGTTCGATTCTGTGAAGGACATTTTTATCATTCTACCAGCGGACTTTGGTCATAACTTCACTACTACACAGATGACCCTAATGAATAGAAAATCTATGTATATTGACCTCATTACTGGACTTCAGAGACGGTTTTCCTATACTGCAATTTATGTATGTGGGAGGGAGGCAGTAATAGTCAGGGAGCTGTATCAGTTAAATAAATTCATATACATACACCCTCTTTAGGTTTCTGTTTTATTTCTTGCAGACATAACATGCTAGTGGACGGCCACTGGTTCGATGGTTCTGCGTCCCTTCTCGAAGGGTATAGACGGCTGCAAGCGGTGGCGGGCAGAGCCTCCTGGATTCCTACATACGAACCTCAGCCATTCCGTGAACGCACCGACATTTACCGCTTACTGAGGGTCGTGCATTGTCACCGCTTTACTGTTTCCTGACGGGCACTTTAACAATGTTTACAGCAGGCCTTCTGCATTCTTACGCTTCGGCCTCAATATTCGTGGCTCTGACAAACGCTCCGCTACTAGATTTATTTTTCCGGAGGCAACCCAACCCTACAGATGTATTCTTTATTGAAGGTTTCAAATTTGTGTTCGCCGGCGCTGAAAATGATTTGGACATTTATTTTTACAGTGTTACTCGAGGTGAAAATTTTAGCATGATTATCTCTTTTTTCGGGATTGACACATCCGCACAATGTGGACCCCATTCCAACCTGAATCTCGCTTATTTTATCTGGGAACGCTCCGAGCGCCTGTCGTTCGCAAAACATGCTATGCTACTTTTCCTAGTAACTGTCGCAACCCTCCACTGATGTTTCTCAAATATTACCGAGTTACGAGTGATGGATGGACAGACATTGACAGGTGCCAGGAATGCATAGAACGCTATCAGGGGGCTATTCGCTCCTTAAATAACTGTGAACTGCCGAACACATTTCACTGTAATATCTGTTTGCGCCAGCCTCCATCCCCACGCGACTCAGCATCCCACATATTATTCAAGTGCGTGCTAGACCTCGAACGCTTTGAACTAACCTGCTATACCACCTATAGTCAATATAAGTTCGCAGTTGCGTCAGGGCTTGTCGATGATCTACGTTTACTCCCTCCCCGCTTTCCAGAAATCGAGGTCATGTTCCGATTCCACAAGTTCGACACGTTCGAAAACAAATTCCACCAACACTGTCAGGGCGTGGGAGAATGTAATACAAGGATGGAAGGTAACTTCCTTGATGTGAAATCGGCTATAGATAGTCTAGTATCTAATGAAAGGCACTATTGGTGTAAACATTGTGACAGGGGGTTCTTCTTCCCTCCCGACTGTCCACATACCGCGGATCCCTGAGATTCGCTTAGGACTGCCTTTTGAGTTGAAATACCTTTTCCCATATCCAGACGTCTCTCGAAAGAACGAACAGTTTGTAACACCCATATTATTATTAATTCCCCCATGTCCAATAACTGAAAGAAGATGACAATTCCTTGAACATACATCTGCCCTACGGATCCCTAAGATATGCTTAGGACTGCCTTTCGAGTTGAAATACCTTTTCCCTGCCCGGTCATCTCTTGAACGAACGAACAGTTTGTAACGTACCATATCATTATTAATTTCCAACACGACTAATAAATTGAAAGAAGATGACAATTCTTTGAATATACATCTGCCCCATAGTACACTCTCCCATATAAATAAACAAGAGAACCCTCGGCCCGTCTTCAGTGCCCTCTTCAGAGGTAAAGAGAATCCTATATTCTTCATTAACTCTAAGGATGCCTTCTGGAATAGCGTGAGAGGAGGCGATGACGTTGAAGCATTCCAATAGATCGATTGTCCTGAAACAAAATAAATGCATCGCGAACTACCCCAGCATCCTATATATACGCATTGTCTTCACATACTCAACTGATTTAAAAAAAAACTTACAGGCTCCTACCATGTCTCTCATCCGTGCTTTTGAAAGTATCATCGGGTTTATAGAAAACTGGCCTACCCACATACTAGAACACCTCTTCTGTGAAATCCTGGATCTTGATGCTCTGGAGGGACTAATAGCATTCTTCTTCGGTAACGGAATACCATGTCCTATGGCATGCCAAATATACCACGCATGCAACAGTCAAGCAACAGCCAGCGTCACCGAACAATTCTACACGACATATTCTTTCTGGGAATCATGTACCTACGAAGTGCACCTGGCCCAGTATTTCAATATGCGACTCAAAAGTACGTGTAAATGAACAGCTCATATAGGGATCCCTATGAACTGGTACAGCTTCAGCTACCTGTCAAGATAGGCATAGACAATACAACTTTTCGTAACATTATAAGGTGTCTACTGAATGGTATACGGACATCTGTAGAGTATTATTACTAGGTGAAACCTGTAGAGCATTCAAACAATAAATATTTACTCTGAATAACGTCTGTTCATTAATATTATTTTCTCCTTTGCAGGACAGCCATCCACGCCCCTATAATGCTAATGAATATCCTAGAATGCATGCAGAGGCATCTAGGCTCTATATAATATTGGCCTTCATATATACTGGTCTACCTATTCTGTTGCCCTCCTAATGAATCCAGGCTTCGAGCTATCGCAAAGTTCTGCTACTGGAATGACGTGCTTCTTACTATCGCATCAGACTTCTACAATTTCTCCAACGCAGCATCGACACCCTTCGATCATGAGACATTGGATTACTATTATACATACTTTCAGTATCATATGTATAAACATCATATGGGCAGGTACTACAATATGGCCGCTGGAAAATTTATATTTATTAACGGGAAGTGTCTCAACCAGTCTGATGAAGTGTCACCACAACCTACCGAACAAGACTTTGGTATCGCGGCCACGGGCGGCGAGCTAATTATTCGCTCTAAACTACAGTACATCACACGCGATAGACATTCATAACATTCTGATAGTCATATGAATGTAACATGCTAGCTAATAAACATTAAACATCTCACTCTATCTTATCTCTAACGGACTTTCATCCCCTCTTAAAATAACACAAGACAGTCACATACAACTGCAATACAATGATTCCCTAGTCACGTATAGGTTTGATAGCAACGCCATGATTCACTCGGCACATGACCGTTTACCACCAATTCGACCATATATATATATATATATGTATATGTAAAGAAGGCGTAATTTATGGCTATAAAATGTAATATTGTAATTTCTTAGTTACACTGAAACAGTGCACAGTTACTAGTGTTAGACCTCAATAGTGATTAGCTGTCAGTTCAGCGCACTGGAAAAATGTACAAGTCAAGACGAACTGGCGGAGTCTTTGAACTCTCACTACCGTCAGTTCACTGTATTTGAAAGTATGTACGACTCAGCG
>Ga0268261_10002186_pt1 | contig 13953 bp, 4 predicted proteins | sample TergutNc150P1_FD_190353 | JGI IMG/M metagenome (GOLD analysis project Ga0268261, IMG submission 190353) | Nasutitermes corniger P1 segment gut microbial community from laboratory colony in Florida, USA - Nc150 P1 (SPAdes) (version 2) | ecosystem: Host-associated > Arthropoda: Insects > Digestive... | reverse complement strand
TTTACTGAGTTTTGTACTGAGTTATGTACTGAGTTATGGAACATAACTCAGTAAACATCCAAGCGGGCGGTGGAGAGGTACAAGCAGCAGCGAAGACAGAGAGCAGGCAACAAGCCAGAGTAAGGTTGTGCAGACACGTTACATATGGCGAGCAGGTAGCCGAACGAGGAACAACGAGCCCCTGATGATGGTCATTACGGTGATCGAAACATGTAGGGCAATAAGGACACGAACATTTTAATATGTTTTAATATGTGATTTTATTGGTGCATGTGTTGGTTTTAATAGATACTATTTAAGTGTACTGTCAGTTGTTAATAAAAACATTACTTGAGGTTTCTGAAAAAGTAAAAATGAAATCAACGTAATGATATATTTTTATACTTTGAATAAATTCTATCTTTTTTACTGAAACATGCACCTTATTTCTAGGTTTCAATGCATAATCATGAAGACTGAAACTTATGTCTAATTTTCTCTTTTAGATACAGTAAGTGTTATATTTTGACAGGTGGCGGGCACTTGTGGGTACGGTGAGGGACTTTCGGATTCCATAAATGCGGGGAATTTCTTGACTAGCTGCAAAGTTTACTGGTTAGCTTCTCAAGAAAGGCTCTGCTGTATGGTGTAAGTAAGTGTTATATTTTAGAGTTAAAATTCTTAAATTTATCTAAAAGAATTTTTGTCTAAAACTCACTTTATAATATGTTCACACCTAAGTCCAAGATTTTACTTGTTCGAAATAAGCTAGTCTTGTGTGGTTCATGTTGGAATATTTATCAACCACTTGCCAATCGCTGTTTCCTTTTCGCTTCTCAAATACGGATAAATAAACACAAACACTTTGGGTCCTTCGCTCGACATTATCTCGAAGCAGGGTTTCAGTGACATCCATATCTCACATAATGCATAATGCATTTGTCTTGATCCTAGAGCATTTAGATTGTAACCTCTTAGTTATACGAGGGACAGCTGCATCACAGTATAACAATGTTCAGATTACGTAGCGAGCTCCCAGAATTTAACATACATAATAAAATGATTGCAATCTCTTTATGAAAAAATGAAACCCAAACTCGGAGACAGTAGACCGAAACAAGAGAGAGGAAATCCGAGGAAAACCTAACCATACTTCAGCACATAACCTACAGATGTTAACGAGAAGATATTATTGAAAGTAAGCTTTCAATTCCCAAGTTCACGTGACTGCAGTACAGATTGAGAATGAGTTGAGCAGAAGGAGGCATTTGAATAGAAAAAACGCTAATTCGCACGTAGTAGGTCATGGTTAAAGTGTCTTTTCTTAACAGAAATTTTGGATAAATTTTTGTTTCTTTCTCAGTAACTCCAGACAATTTTCTTCGCATGACTTCAAGTTTGACTCTCACGCTGTACCTTCTATATCACTTTTAAGTAATATTAGGTAAATATTTACCCTTCTACATTTATGGCCGTTTAATTAGCAGGACATTTAAATTTAAATTAAAAAAAATAATTATCGAAGCTTGAAAATACCTAACGTATATTACGATTTTTTTGTATTACCGGAAAAAGATTAAAAAAAATAGTAGAACTCTATACTATTGCCAAGAACTGGTACCATAAACGGGCGTGAAAGGACATAGGTGACAGTCTGAAACGACCTCACTATTTGAGCAGGGTAGATCATGTACGTAAAATTAGGACTAGGAGGCAACGGACGGATATAGGGAAATATTCCTTTGTGAACAGGACCATCGGGGACTGGAACCAGTTACCTGCAGAAGTGTTAAAAACTCTGCCCTCTAAACCAACCACTTTTAGGAAAGGCTAAGGAATGTGATAACTAAATGACATCAAGGGACACCCAAGTGAGCTAAATGTGTTGGTTAGTGTAGTTAAGTGAAGTGAAAGCCAACAAGTGTAGGGTAGTTATGTGAAGTGAAGTGAAAGCCAAAAAGCGTAGTGCAGTATGACAGTGTAATGCAGTGAAGATGGTGGAGTGCAGTGGCGATCATCAAGAGTAGTGAAATGAAATGAAGTGTATGCTTGGTGCAAAGTTAAATAATCAAAGTGATCTGGATGGGAAACGTTTACACGTGTAGTGAATAGGCGAAATGTGTTGGGCTGGGGTGAATATGTGTAAGCAATACGGGGGGGGGGGTACTTAAAACCGTGTTATGTAGAACATCTTTATTACAAGTTGTAGGTTGAGTTGGATTTGTGTGTATTGTTTAGTTTTGTGTGTATTGTCGTTAGATGCCTTGAATGTGTAGTAGCATTTGTAGTGGGTGCATTGGATCATAACGATGAATAAGTTGTTGTAATTTGGTCTAATTACTGCTTTTACTTTGATGCCGGGCAGCTGGCTATAAGTCAGTATACGGAAGGTCTTGCGACCGGCCATCTCGACACAGGATTTTTTTGGTTTCCCTGGTTACAAGAGCGAATGCTGAGATGGTTTCCGCCTTTCCAAGTTGCCTCTACATGCTTCTCCCGTAGTCCTCCCAACCTAAATTCAGTAGTTACTAATTGTCTTTTATCATACTATGTAAAATGACCACTGCGACCGGGTGACAACCTAACTACAGTTAATTATTATTATTATTATTATTATTATTATTATTATTATTATTATTATTATTATTATTTGAACTGTATTTTTATACTTCTGTTCTATCGGCCTTTGTAATACATTCCATTTTCTTTACTTAAATGTTGTTGTGTGTGACTAAATAATACAATTGCGACGAAGTTTCTTAACTGAGCTTTTAGTTAAGCACTCTTCAAATCGTTGCTATGAGAGCAATCCGTGCTCGAAGCTAGCGGAGGATAATTGCAACGGACAATGGCACAGTTCCATCCAGCGGACATGTACACTTTAAATCACCCTAAGTAGATTTTGGCATGAAATACGTATCTGTGAACAACCGCATTTCCTATAACTCTTTAATAGATGATTTGCTATATTTTACTGGAGCAAATGTTTTTCTTGCTTGTTTAATAAATCAGAATGCCGCAGAAATATTTCGAACCCCATTCTTAATAACATATTAAAAAAAATAAAATAATTGGAGTTTTAGCAAAAATTTGAAAGTCATGACCTTTGATTACCCCATCAGGAAAACGTGAAACGCAAATAAGTGTAACATTAATGTATGTGTATTCTTTACAAGGGGAGTTCCGTATGAAGAGAGCTATAATTAAAACTTGAAGGCCAGATATTGCTAAAATTTAAACATCTGCTTACTTCATCCTACCTTACAGGACGCATATTACTTAAAGAATATAACCACGTTCTGAGATTTAGTGCCATGTATTCTGAAAAAACTTACCTATAATTCCAAGGAAATTAGTGCATCCATTTGCGGGGTACATAATAATCCTTATAGACATCGCCTTGAGTACCGCAGATAAACTAGTGAGAAATGTTCAGGAATTAGTACCTATTTGTACGGAGAACATAAATTATCCCTGAATGTACAAAATGGAAAAAGTTTAAAATTTTTAAATGTTTCAGTAATTTATATATGTAGTTGCTATTGACTTGGATATTATTAAAAAATCTGTCAGAAACTCGCTATGATTAATTCATCCCAATCTAATTTGTATAATGACAACTGATAAACTTTAATGCCCATTTCCGCAATTAGTGATCTATTTATGCATAAAGGCCTTGTTATTAATTTCTGGAATGACATAAATGTGCGGCCTGTCATGTTTTATTAGAACTGATCTAGTCGCAACCATTCCTGCGTACCTCTCGACTCCCACTGGATGTGGGTGTAACAGTGAAGTGCCAACTGTGTAATATCTTTGCCCGAAATAAAGGTATTTTTACCATGTTGTAAAAAATAAATAATCGAAAATTCAGAACAAAGAAATGATATCACATTTCGTTTGAAAGTCGAAAGCCTACAAATGAGAAGTGTGCACTCCTCTACGAAACTTATAACACAAATGGTGTGAAGAAATCAAGTCCCTCTGAGTGGCATAATATTTTCGAAAAATGTCGAGAGAATGTGATAGATATTGAAAGGAGCATTCGATTGCAATCACACAAATCCAGCGAAAACGTGAAAAAGTTGCGGAATATTTTGGTCGATACAGAGTCTGATTTGCCGAAAGGTGAGGTAAGAATTCAGTTTACATTCATAAGCGGCCAAACAAATTTTAAGAGAAATTTAATGCAAAAAATATTTTGGAATAATTGGTTACAAGAGTGTTGGCTGAAATAAAAGGCCAAGGCGAGTGACAGGGGGTTGTAATTTGTTTGAGGATATGCAGAACAGGTTTCTGGGAAAATGATCGCTAGAAATGAAATGTTGTGCTTTCAATATTAGGCAGTCAGTACACAAAATTACATACGGCTTCAAGCATCAGAATCTCTAATATCCGAGTGAATCGCATGACGGAATCACAAATATAGATATTATTTTTGATTTCTTGAATATAAGTTCCATTATTTATTTCCAATTTTTCGCTAGATATGAGAGAGTAAACCAGGCTTATCTTGTAGAAATACTGAAAAGGTTATGTAAAAGTGCATGTAGAAGAAAGTGTAACAACAATAGATTTTTCCCTTAAGACAGCTGCCCGGCTCACTGATAGCTGCTGTCAAATATGAAAGTGGTTTAACGAAACTTCACTAATCCTGTTATTTCACACGTCAGCTTTTGACACGTGTACAATTCAACACCAGCGAGTTGCACAACACTATTTTTGGTTGATTAATGATCAGAAATGTTTCGGTTTTACCTGTTTATTGTCCATATTCACAGATTCCGCAACATCCTCCATTTGAAGACAGATTGCAACGTAGAAGTTTGGACGCAACCGTTACATCAAAGCAAAATATTTTTGTTCTGTACTTTAAGTGTATACTAAATAAAAACTAATTTGAAAAATTCTAACATTTAATTACCACTACATTCACTCTAATTATATGTGCAATTTCTTAGATCTAATTTGAAATATAATGTGCTCGTGTTCATGAAAACTCCCTGAAGATGGCCAACAGTTAGGACCGAAACAATTCGGAACATTAATCAACAAATAAAAGTGTTTTTTATAGTTGAGTTAAAGTTTACATATGTAATACATTTGCAAGGAAAATATACAGAAATTTTGACATTTCAGATTCTGTTGAAATAAGAGTCCAAAGGCTCTGCCTTTCACTTTCACGAGTTGCGAGTAATATCAGCGGCAGGAACACAGCTGCGGCTGTTAAACACTTTACACTTAAACACTTGTAACACTGGTCTCACTTGGAAATCCGCTAAGTTTTACGCTTATTGTGGGCACGGAAATTTTCTGCAACCTATATTCATCGACAACTTGTGAAAGTGCATGGCAAAAGATGCTATGTTCAGGCACCAGGTTTCCAAATGATGCCGCAAGTCTGCATCTGGCAGGGATAGAACGTACACTAATCAAAGAGGACGATGAAATTTTCGACAGCAGTAGTCAATAAGGCACGCATCTATAAATTTACTCATAAGGACAGACGTGTAACTTACGGCCTATTACATTGACCTTGGTATATCGTATGGCATTGTGCAGCATACCGTAGTTGATATTTCGCAGTGTCCTTTGGTATGTGTCTGACAGGTTCCTCATGCCTTAACAGGGAGCAACAAAGAGGCAAGAATGAGGTTAGAAGTAATTTATTTGCAAAGTTTTGCAGTGGAAGGAAAGAACTGTCTGCACCGAGTCTTCTGTCTGCACAGAGTGTCGACTGGTGTTGAAACACAGAAACATTGTTTCTCCCACGCCATTATGCGATCAACCAAGAAATGGGAAACCCCGGTTTAGGCAGGGAGGTTTTAAGTGGCTACATCTGCTACAAAAGTGCTGGCCAATGTCTTCTGCGAACCGTCGGAAGTTTTTCTGCAGTACGTTTTGAAACTTAACGCCGACGTGTATTACATTACGCTAAAATTGTTGTGATAATCCATCAGGGAAATTGTTTTCTTAGCAATGATGAGATTCTCCTCTATAAAAATTCCCGGCCGCACACGGCACATCATCCTGAGAACTTGCTGTAATATTCGTTAGGGTCACATTGGACCATCCTCCATGCAGCTCGGATTTGTCACCAGGGATTTTCTTTTGTTTCTCACATTAAAGGAGAACTTGGCAGATTAACACTTTACCTGTGATGAAGATATAATGTGTGCTAGCGTCTTGTGGGTAACGCAAACAGAATATGCATCCTGTGCTCCGCGACTGACAAACATTTCACGTGCTGCGACAAGGGATTCAAACTTCAAGTGGACTATGTTAAAGAATAGTTCATTTTGTTTTGTCAGTTTCTTGGATTAAGATCTTTCTTTTTGATTGATGGGTACTGTAACTTACCTTCTGATTCGCCTCTATAGTATACAGAAAATAATATCTCTTTCTGTTCTGTAACACATGTGACTTCACCAGTTAAGTTTTCAGTGTCTTACGGTTATTTGCAAAATTCCAGTCCTGCTCCAGAGATGGAGTTGTTGGGACATCAAATATGTTCAGGAAATGTGATATGAGTGGTGAATTTTATTTCGAAGGTGGATTCCTATCAATACTTTTCAGGTGGTAGCATATGTGGATTAACTACATGTCTGATTCTAGGGACTATTTTATAGGCGAATCCTAACACTGACTTCTAGGATACTATTTCTGTTTGCAATACAGTCTGGCCGGGAACATAAAAACTAAACTTAATGTAATTTTTTATTTTGCTAACGTGTTAATTTTACTAATATAACCTTGAAAGTGGCCTATTCTGATTGCCTTAGGATCCATGGCTTGTTGTGTGTTGTGCAGGTCACAGGCGCTGTGACAAACTGGTTTCCCGCTCAGAAGAATCCTACCGATTTTGTGTATATTATTATTTGTGATCTAGAAACTTCAAACAGAGGCGGCCTAAGCCGGATTTGGGCTGCACAGCAACATCAAAAGAAAAAATTCACCAAATTCTGTAATTGTAAAATTATCTGCAGAGTGTAGGTAAGAATTTTAAAAATGTTCTTAATATAGTTGTATCGTGTGGTTTGTTCGAACTCCCGCCTGCAGTGCAAACCTCATTCCCCATCGTTTATTGCCCTTGAATCTAGACCCCTTGTACCTAATTTTGGGTTGCCTTTGGGTGGAAAGACAAGTCTACCGTCGACTGGAGAGTCTGGGGGTTGGATCTAAATTCCCTTTCCCCTTTGGTGTTAGAAATTCTGTTTGGCTGAGAGGTGGACGGTCGTTCGTTGGTTTCTTCCGAGGGCTACATCTGTCTGTGGGAGAGTATGGTCCTGGGTGTATTCTGTTGTCTTATGGAATAATCAGTGTATTACAAGAAGTTAATTTGCGTTTTTATTTATTCAAGTTAAACTAAAATTTTATGGTTTTGATAATGTATATTTATGTAAATACACTTTGTTTTTAATCCTAAAGTTACTCCTCTATATTCTCTGATCCATTATGCTGCACAGTGCAAATATGTATGCCTAAAATCAGCGCTTCTAGAACATAAAACCGAACCCTTCACATACAGTTCGCGAAGATGATTTACTTTCTCTTATTTCCAAGAAGCAAAACAGCAACCTTATTAAACCTAACACTATTTCCTCCACCTAGAAGTTCTGAAACACTACGACGCTCTCTCATATGACTTGTAGAGGGCATCAAACTTAATATAATTCGTCAAAAAACGTCAAAAGAAGCAAAAGTAGCTGGACTGAAGAGGCATAATGCGAATAGTCTCCAGTTAAGTGATTCATTCATATCTTAAACTTTGCACCTAATCTTTAATTATTGTCCATAATGTACGCAAATATGTATTCCTTTTATATCTCTTTTCGTATTTATGCATGTTTCGGTTTACCTAAACCATCTTCAGGAAACTTTATATTGCAAAATTAAATAAATTTTTACACACAACTTTACGTAGTATATTTTCAAACACGCACCATACTTCGCACTCAGTCCTCTCTGTTAGTAGATATGTATTTGTGAAACTTATACTGACTAGTGGTAAATACGCAACAAACACTCCGTCTATACACTACACTTAATAAGTCTAAAAATGTACATATTTTGTTTGTACGAGACTGCCATTATCAGGCTTTACGTTTTAGAAGTACATAAACAAAATCATATAGTTGTCGATGTACATCAACATTAAAACATTAAGGACGAGATATGGCCCTTTCATGAATTAATTTAAAGATTATGTTAGGAAAGCATTTTTTCTATATATAAAGGTATTGTTAAAACATTATTAATTAGAATGCGTTAAGTTTAAAAGCCTTAAAATTACATTAATATTAAATTCACACTACACGTTTTGGCCTGGTGATTTGTAGGTCATTCATCGGTGGTTAATTGTGGGGAAGTTGTGAGCTATTTGTGTACTAGACATTTAATGATGTTAGTGATATCTGTAACGAAATGTTTTAATACAATAAGACATTATTATTCTAACACAATGGGAATGACACACATTTAAAAAGGAAGAACCTATCGTTTTTTTTACAAACAACATTAACATTTAAACTTGTTCAAACTATTAAACTGTAGTGACCCCAATTCTTAATTTATACAAGTAAATATTTTCCTGTTATATTAACAGATCTCAGAATACTTTACATATACATTGGTCAGGCAATGCAGTGCATTACAAATTGTATTTCCGTTGTCTTGTCATAACTTTGTACCAGTGGTGGGGAAAGTGTTATATTTTGGTAACAACTACTTTGTATTAACGTATACGAAACAGGCTATTACAAGCCGTTGTTTATTTCGGATGGTCTGAATTTGGTGGATGATCTTAAAGTACGTGCTCCAGGTGCATAAATTAATGTTATTTTAATTAACTCTGGAAATGTCAAGGTAACTATTTTAATAAATATGCTTGAGGAACCACTAAAAGTCACCCGACGGACCCCTGTGTTCTGTAGAAAAGAAATGTACGCAGCGGTAGTAGTAGAATTTGAGGAAAACTTGAAAACTCATTCAGTGTAATTCTTCTGACCGAGATTCGAATTAAGAATGTTTCTGATTCAAGTAAGAATGAGAAGTTTGATTAAATTGTCGAGTCCAACTTTTTTTTTAACAAGCTGTTTACAAGTGTAAATTTCTGAGAACAACAATGACGAATTCAAAGAGATTTATAACAAAATACAGTAAAATAAATTAGAGAGTCTTTTATTTTTTGTCTTGTTTTCGCAGTCTCTCTCGATCTGTATAAAACAACGCCGTTATAATACCTTGCAACCCCTTCTTTCAATTCCGATTTTTATATCACCGCCTGAATTTTACCGACTTAATTTCTGACAATGATATTACTTTTTCCTAAATAAATAAACCTAATAAGATGCAATGAAAGAAACAAGAATATAATTTTTGAGCCTATTATTATTATTATTATTATTATTATTATTATTATTATTATTATTATTATTATTATTTTAGCGTCATCATCGTCATCCAACTATCATTATTATAATTATAAGTATGAGAATATACCACTTACGTAACGTTAATTATTTTAATGAATACCTATGTGACTTTTCCATATCTATAATTCAATCTACAATTTATTTCGAAATATTTTATCAAAATGTCGGCGTCTAAATGACTTATGTTCCGATCAGAAACGTCTTCCGGGTTGTTCCAATTTCTTCCTCTCGGTGAGGATGAGTAGCAGGACATCTAGAAGTGGTGGTGTTATACTAGAAATTTAGTGCAGATTTCGATTCTCTAAATGCAGCTATGGTTTACAGTTCTATAAGGAATGCTCTTTTTTTGAAATTCCCTCTCAAGACGACTGTAGTTGACTTATTGGTAATTACTGTTTCCCTGGCAACAACCTACCAGACATAATTACAGTTTTTTATTATTATCTTGATACTAGCAATCACAGTGTAAACTTGAGTGGTGATTATAATGCCCGTAATATTTATTGACTGAGAAGAATGCCTCTAACAAATTGTTATTTCTATTCGAAAGTAAGAGCTGATGCAGTTTATACCTCAAAATGTCTCTTTGGGCTCAGCCAGCACGTGGCGACTGGAACCTTGTTTGATATTCTTTTTACTACTTTTAATCCTAAAAACACTTTGTTTAATTTGTAGACGCCGTCATTGCCGTCTCTTGCCGCCGTCTGCTGTCGTTTAACTTTCTTGGTGTTATATAATTCAATGTCATATCAAGGGTGTCTAATCTTATCTTATATGTTCATTAGGAGATTTTAGATTGTTTTAGTTCTTTTTATAATTATTACTGGCCTTGTGTATAAAGAAAGGGTGGTAGACAAGTTAACAAATATCATTCTTCAGGCTATGGATTTAGTAAACTCTCGAGGTGCCGTTTTTAAATCCCAGATACTCTCACTGGTTCATTTCCTCATTGAGATAATATAATTTTGGAAAGGGGTTATTTTTGTACTCAATAGAAGACAGTAAAAGTTAGAAATTTTATAGTATAGTTGTACACAATCGAACGCTTGTTAAAATTAATAAATCCTGGAAGTCTTAATTGGTACAAATGCATAGGCAATGACCTAAAAGCTGAACTTACAAATTTTGGAAGTACTTATTGACTTTTAGGGAATATAATTCCTACGCTGTTCATCTACATGTCAATAGAACTCACGTAGTCGAACTTGTCGTGGTAGAAGAAGTTTTTCGAACTACTTCCAGTCGGTTTATAAGAATTCGTCGGGAGAGGTGTGGGAAAGGGGAGGGGCTGTCATTTTGGTTGATTGTCCAGTGATACTTTTAAATTACTCCTTACTTTCCTATTAAATATTTCGAAACATACAAGAGGCCTTAAATGCACTAAGTCTGTTGAATATAATGGTATAATTGGTGCATCACAAATGGTCATTCCACAATATTTGTATGGCTGTTTTAAACTTTTAAAGCCTACTGGTCACGTGATACACCAACAGTTTAACATTCAACAACTGTACGCTCCGCCCACAATGTATTTATGTGTTTTATATTTATCTTAGAACAAACAGCGACTTGTGCTACTTACAGCATAAACTGATTGGTTTTTTAAACGAGATGAAAAGTGTTTACAGCGCGGTACGGACTGGGTCTTTAAATAAAGCAGTCTGCGTTTCATCTCTAAAAGGTTAATGTGCCTGTTCATAAATAACGTAACAGTTCTTTCTTCCCTAATTATAGACGGATCTTTATTTTAAATCATTTTATGACATTTTTAAATTTTTATACAAAAACATTTGTATAATTTTTCAAGAATAATTTGAATTCGGGGCAAAATAATTTCTTAAATCAAATCAACATATAAAAATTACTTAACATAATTACTTGTATCTTGATTTTATTAGACCTTTAGTCGTTCCCTCAAGTCAAGTTCATTCTCTCCTTTCTGATCTCAGCAGTGAATTAAACTTTGTCTCAATTATTATTTTTCTCCAGTTGTGTTACGCGCATTACCTCTCTGATGATTATGTAAAATTTGTTTCACAATTGCCTTAATAAAGAGCATTCTGTCTACGCATTTTATATACTTTCTCGTCACACTTTGAAATTGTTTCGGTGATCCCAAAAGGAATCATTCTGGGTCCTCTGATATTTACTCTTTTCACTGAAGACAATTGCAATTGCAATAAATATTATAAATACCCACCGGTGCTAAGAAACTGAAACATGTTGAACCCGCCCGTACCAGTTTCGACGCCGGGAACCGGCTCCCCTAAGATGTATGGTTTTATTTAAAAATTCTTATAGAAATTTTTATGAAGATTCGCAACGCCATGTCAACGACCTTACTTCTCACTCTTCGAGTTTCTGCTTTGGGCCCTCCGTTTACCAAATCTTGTTGCAGGTTGGTGATGCGTGGTGGATGGGTGAGGGTATATTGTGAAAGTATGGCTATCGGCTGGCCAACAGAGTAATTTGCGTTTGGGTTCCCGCGCATTTTAACCAATCAGCTTCAATCCTGGGCTTCGACCCAGAAGTCAGGCTATACCGGACTTAATGAGAATTACTGCAGTGATTGACCAAGGGAAAACAAAAGCCTGTATCCACTTGAATCATTCAGAAGTGTTAATGCAGCGGAGAGGATACAATTGTGTGTGCTCTGGTGGAATATTAAGTGACTCGACTACAATAGAAGAGGCTGATTTCTCTAAATTCGATTTGATGTAATTTTCTTTTGTCTCCATCCCACACTATATACCCTGTGATGCAGAAGACTTACTAGCAGACCGGGTACAGTAATCAGCGTAAGTCGACAGTCTTGTATATAAATTATATATTTTTTTCTCATGACTTGTTTCTTATAATGATTTTCTTAAAAGTCTAAAGCTTCAATCTCCATATGTTTAAAGATTCCATATTTTGTTTGTATTTATTTAGGTTTAATATGTGTCTTGTCGATTATGGATTCTATTTGTGTTCGAGGATATTCCCGTATTTTCAGGAACTACTCCCTCTTGTAATAAATCTCCGCCTTCTCGTTACGTTCCGGTTGCTAACCTGGTGAGCCAAGACGTCGATATCTTTAGGAAATCCATTATTTCATTAATACAGAATCTGTGCTAACTTTTAACATTTTATATTAAACGTGTAAGCATTTATATTGTTCAGTGATTTTTCCCATTGTTTCTGTCATATTCCGGTGTTCTAAATGCTATTATATTTTTTGTTTATATTTTGTTTTTAATGTGTTTCATTAATATAGGTTCTCGGAAAATTGCGAAAAGTAACTATTTGTTTCGTCATGTCCGTCATGTCCAGTCTGTCCGTCCGTCCGCGTGAAACAGTTTGGATCCAAATGGGCAGCTTTTCTTGAAATTTTGTACTTGAATATTTTTCGAAAATCTGTCCGTAATATTCATGTTTTGTTACAATTTGACAATAGTAACTGGTATTTTGCGTGAAGACAAATTTATGATTTTGATCATATCTCTTTCAGTTCTTCTTAGAAAGACAAATGTGTCAGACAGCCTTGTAGACGAAGTCAAAACATATTTTGTTTTCAATTCAATTTTTCTAAAATCGTGCGATTATAAGATAATGTGGAAAAATATTGTAGACCTAGACCGGCCACAGATGAAAATATGGCGCATGTGCATTGCATGCTGGACACTTAAAGCTACAAACAAACACTCAGGATATATATTATTTATTTTCCACTGCAACAAATTTTACACGATCGCTATCGATGTTGGGTTATAAGTACTTATTCTCTATTGCTGTACACTTGTATTAATCTTGTGTTGCAACTGTTTTCTTGCGAAAGCCCTGTATGGGCCAATTGTACTATTAAAGCAGCAAGTTAATAGGCATCTATTACATTTTATTGAATTCAGTAATCATCAAAATAATCATAATCACAGTCATCTTGTAGGGCAAGTTATTTCACATTTGGCACTAATTCATGAGGTTCTCAATTGGGAAATAAACTGCGAAACCAAATTTTAACTCAGTTTCAGTCAAGTCCTCTAGTCATATTCCAATACGGTATCATTAATTTCGTACTCAGGGTTCCGTTCACACATTTTGAGCATGTTATTCACTAAAGGATTTAACGTCGGTAGCCGAATTTTGTATAAAACATTTAAAAATATGATCAAAAGTGACAAACTAGAGCTTTCAAGAACCTAAATTTAGATATAGTCTTCTTCTACCTCACAATGAATAAGAAATATTCTGACATAAAACATCTACAGAAAGAGGAGGAGCAACATAATTTTAAGTTTCTTATGCACGCAAAATTATAAATTGTGCACATTTTACCTCAAAGTTTAAAAAGGAATATTTTGTTAAGGCTTCAACATTAATTTCTCGACAATTCGGGGGGCAGGTGTTAGGTTGACCAAGTGTTAGGTTGAACAAACCATAAACATAAAAAAATATACAAGAGTAGATTTTTGAGGTGTGACATTCCCTTTGTGTTAGTCAGCATCACAAAATTAAACAGCAGACGCTAGAAAGTCAAAACACAACTATATATATATATATA